>ENA-OQIO01000303-OQIO01000303.1-human-gut-metagenome-genome-assembly--contig:-NODE-303-length-26907-cov-3.526699_pt1 | contig 26907 bp, 28 predicted proteins | sample MGYA00242573_ERZ504737 | MGnify/ENA primary metagenome ERZ504737 (study PRJEB26092, sample SAMD00036203) | human gut metagenome | host: Homo sapiens | study: EMG produced TPA metagenomics assembly of...
TCTTTTCTTTTTCCTTTTGTCCTTCGATATAAGCAAGCACCTGGTCTCTGCTCCTGTCGCTGACCGTTATGGCACAGTAAGAAGGATTCCACAGATGCCCTCCCCACAGTTCCTCTTTTAACTCCGGATGTACAAGAAACATCTGACGTGCAAGATTCCCTTTCATGATCTTGATCATATCTGAAATATAAAACTGGGGTTTACAGTCCACAAGCAGATGGATATGATCCGGCATCACCTCCATTGCCAGAATCTGAAATTTATATTCTTCTGCAAGATTCTGTAACATTTCTTTACATTCTGTATCGATTCCATTTTTTAAAACCTTTTTTCTGTACTTTGTACACCAGACAAGATGATACTGCAAAGAATAGACATATCCTCTACCATATGAAAGTTTGTTTTTATCTGTATTAAATATATCTTTTTCCATACAAATATTATACCATATGTATCAGTTTGTGTAAACATTTGTTCTGCTTTTTGTAAAAAAATTTGCGCGTCTAACTCATCACGGTTAAATGCGAACTCGTTCTTCTTTGAGGACGGTGTTGTGGATGTGGAACCGATTAAAGACGCTAATGGAACATTAACAGGATTAAAGCAGTCCTCGGATGCCGACTTCAAGGCTCTAACTGAAAAACAGGAAGAAACAAAATCAGAACTTGCTGCGGCTGGCATTACCGGAAACAGCGGTAGTTTTGAATTGGGTGATCCCAATTATCGTGATGATAGCCTCGATGCCTATGCCACATTTGGAATTTCCTTTGACAAAGCCTCTGATAACTGGATGTATGATGGGAAAATTATTCATATTCTCTATGATGCAGACCACAACACCTACTGTGACAACAGTGCAAGCGATGGTATCAACATCAAAGTAATCCGTGATAAAAACGACAACATTGAAAAACTGGTAGAAACAGAGACTCAAGAACTTGAACGGTATGTAAAATAAACCAACCTCTGCCGGACGACGGCAAAAGAAAAGCCGCCGATGGCTTGATCTCTACGATCAAGGCCACCAGCGACCGTGTTCAGACCTTGTACACCGATGTTTAAATCCCTTTAAAACTAAAGGAGAATTCCATCTTTCCGTCTGCATTCAGCAGATATTCCTGATGGGTATATGCTCCCCAGCTGTCATCGCCGCCAATTCCCATCTGCCTTTGGCTACGCGTACTACTGTGTAATGAATCTGTGGGAGTTCATATGGATGCATGGCATTTTCCATCTCATGTGGAGTGTATGGGAGTGCAGAGAACATCATTGATTCTCCATCCATTTCAAAGTACATTCCTCTGCCTTGCGGTCTGTGACCTTCGCCCAGCGTACTTCCTCTTTTGCTCCACATTCCTGCGGTACCATGTATCTTGCCATGTTGTCCACAACTTTGTTCTGATAAATGCCCAGTTTTGCACCTTTTTTTCGGTCTGCATAGGTTTCAGCTTCGCCCAGTCCATACCACTGAACATTGTCGTAATCTGCATTGAATTTGAAAATCACCCCAAATTCCGGCATATCACCAAGTTCTTTTACAGGATCATAAGTTAAAGTTGTCTTCACTTTTCCATCGCCGAATACTTCGTAGGTGAGCTGACACTCACTGGCTGGTGTGGTTGGCATCAGATAGGTAAAGGTTACTTTTACAGAGTGGTCTGTTTCTTCTGCCTGTGGTGAATTGGATGGACCGTATGCACCTTTTCTGTATTCTTTGTGGCTTAAATACATGCTGGCAATTTTCCACTGTGCGTAGCGCATCTGCATAAGATTCCCACAGTCATTATCTGTTGGTGCACGCCAGAAGTTTGGTTTCGGGATTGCTCGATCATCTCTTTGCCCGCATATTTGTAGGAAACAAGACCACCGTTGAGGACGGAGAACATTACTTCGAAGTGCTCGCCGCGGACACCAATATTGTGTGTGCTTCGGATAATCTGTGGTTTCGCAGCTGCTGTTTCTGCTGAAGCATTTTCTTGTACCTGGTATACATGCTGTCCAAACGCAATCTCATGACCTGCTGGTGCCCACACCTCTTCCTCTTTCAGATGGAAGGAAACAGTGACTGTATATTCTCCGACTGCTTCAGCCTTTCCAAAAGGCAGTTTATATTCTTCCTCACTCAATGGCTCAACTGCTGTTTCCAGTGCTTCTGTACAAATCACTTTTCCATTCTTTGCAAGTATTACCTTACAGTCAAAAGTATTTGTGTTTACAAACAGATTCTTGTTAATCACTTTTACTGTATCTGCAGTTACTTCTGCAGTAATATTCTGATAATTAAATTTCACTTCCTGCATCTTCGGAGATGGCTCTCTGTCACCGCCATATGCGATTCCGTTACCGCTGAAATTGTAGTCTGTAGGACGTTCTCCGAAATCGCCGCCATATGCCTGGAACTCTTTTCCATAGCGGTCTTTCTTATAAATAGACTGGTCAATGTAATCCCAGATAAATCCACCCTGATATTTGGGCTCTGTATCTGTCAGGTCAGTATATTTGTGCATGGCACCGCAGGAATTTCCCATGGCATGTGTGTACTCACAGCAGATAAACGGTTTACTGTCATCCTTTGCCAGAAACTCTTTGATTGCTTCTACAGACGGATACATCTGGCTTTCCATATCACTGGTATCATTATAACTGCGGTCATGGAAAAGTCCCTCATAATGTACCAGACGGGTAGAGTCATTCTTACGGAAAAGCTGAGACATTTCATAAATATCTTTTCCGCCAAAAGATTCATTTCCACAGGACCAGATCAGGATTGCCGGATGATTCTTGTCTCTCTGATACATGGAGTTGGCACGGTCAAGCATCATATCCAACCATTCCGGTTTGTTGTGAGGAACAACATGAGTATAATCCTTTGTAAATTCCGCCACATCCCAGGAACCATGGGATTCCAGGTTTGTCTCATCGATCATATAAATACCATATTCATCACAAAGCTGATAGATCAGTGATGTATCCGGATAATGACAGGTACGGATGGCATTGATATTATTCTGCTTCATAATGCGAAGATCCTTGCGGAGTTCTTCCTCTGATACATGTCTGCCGCTGACAGAACTGAATTCATGACGGTTTACGCCCTTAAACACGATACGTTTTCCGTTCAGAGTCATAATACCGTTCTTCATCTCGAAACGGCGGAATCCAACCTTCTGAGGAATCACTTCCTGAATATTTCCTGCTTCGTCATAAAGTTCAATTGTAAGATCATAGAGCTGCGGATCTTCTGCGCTCCATAATTTTGGATTATTGATTTTCCATGCAAAACTGTTCTGTACAGTCTTGCTGCTATTTGTTTTCTGAATATAAAATGGCTCTGCATCCGCTTCTTCATTTCCAGCTTCTGTAAGAGATTTTTTCTCTTCCAGCACACATTCTCCATCTTTCTCAAGTCTGAAAGCAATGCTTCCCTTTCCCCATGTCTTTACCTTAATTTCAAGATCTGCTACATCCAGATTCTCTTCCGGGATTGCACGGATCTGAAGATCATATGCATGAGTATCCGGAACTGTATAAAGATACACATCTCTGTAAATTCCGGAGAAACGGAAGAAGTCCTGATCTTCGCACCAGCTACTGGAAGTCCATTTGAATACCTGTGCCGCCAGCTTATTCTGTCCATCTTTAAGATAATCTGTCAGTTCAAACTCAGATGGAGTAAAAGAATCCTCACTGTAGCCAATAAAGGCTCCGTTCAGCCACAGTGCAAGTCCGCTCTCTGCTCCCTGGAAAGAAATAAACAATCTCTTTCCCTTCATATTTTCCGGCACTGTAAAATATTTCACATAGCTTGCAACCGGATTAAATCTCTCAGGTATCTGACCGGGATAAATTTCCTCATGTCCTTCCCATGGATACTGGACATTAGCATACTGGGGTGCATCATATCCTTCCATCTGGATATGTGCAGGTACATGAATGTCATCCCAGTCATAACAACAGTAATCCTCTTTCTCAAATCCCTGAACTGCACTTTTGTAATTGCGCGCATAATGAAACTTCCATAAACCGTTCAAACTATAGCGAAAAGAAGTTTCCGTCCCATCCTGCACAGCAGTCTGCATTTCATTCCCATCTCTATAATACACATGATCTGAATGAGCTTCCATTCGGTTATCGCAGAAATACTGTGAATCTTTTACCAGTGAATAATCAAATGCCTTCATACTCTTATGTTCTCCTCATGATTTGTTGTTTTATAACTTTTCTCTCTGCCTGCAATATTACATTTCGCCATGCATTTGTAAAATACTTCCAGCAAAATACTTTATATATGACTTTTTTTCATAAAAATATCTTATACGATATTGCCAACAGCCAGTTATCTTTCATAAACAAAATTATAACATTATACCAATCCGCATAGTTTGCATATTTGACTATATAATATTCATTTTCGACTTTTATAGATTGATTCTTCGCAGCATTTTCTCAGCCTGCACAACACTCTCCCTGAAGAGGAATAATCGGACTTCTCTTTTATCCGAAAACTCCCTATACAAAAAAGGCAGGTGATCTTCACCTGCCCCACAATAGCACTGCATTTATTCAGCCTTCCGCTATCTTATTCCCCTTTAGTTTCCTTCTCTGCCATTCTTGAAAACACCATCTCATATCCGTCATTTCCATAATTCAATGAACGATTCACACGACTGATCGTTGCTGTGGAAGCTCCGGTTTTCTCCGAAATATCAAGATAGGTTCTCTTGTCCATCAGCATCTTGGCAACCTCAAAACGCTGTGATAAGGAAAGAAGTTCATTGATCGTGCATACATCCTCAAAAAAAGTATAGCACTCTTCTTTATCCTTCAGGCATAAAATCGCTTCAAAAAGCTGATCTACAGCCTCTGTTCTGATTTTTTTACTCATTTTCATGCTCCTTTTAGAACTCTGTACTTCACTGGGCGGACATTTGTCTTTAAAATGTCCGTGTTATATTTCTAACAGTGATATTTTACCACGTTAAATTATAGGAAGCAAGCCTTTAACCTAAAAGAAATTACAGATTTTTTAATTTTCTCACAAAAACCTCTTTCGAAGAGTAAGGCAGATAAAATCATCCTCTTTGTGACGCAGCTCTACACCAAATAACTGCTTCTCAGTTTATCAGAATTTACGATTCACATACTCCCTGATTGCATCCGCAGACCGGTTAAGAACCAACTCCTCCGGAAAATCCAGTTTCTCCAACAGATCTCTCGCCAGATCAAACTCCCCGATCAGAAGATCAAAATGAGCATCACTGTCCATCACCACCGGAACCTGATATTTCTTACACAGATTCAGCATCACAGTATCATTCTCCACCGCATTCTGCCGGTTACAGTCCGGATCCATAGAATGATTATTCAGTTCCAGAACCTTCCCATATTCCTTCGCCCCCTGAACCAGTGCCTCATAATCGATTTCATATCTCCCATCATCCGGATGCCCGATAATATTTACATACGGATTCTTCATTACATTCAGATAGCTTTCTGTATTCTCCAGCTTAGATCCCGGCTTCATGCATGGCATATGCAGACTGGCGATCACCACATCCATCCTCTCCAACGTCCGCTGCGCCAGATCCACAGTCCCCTGTGCATCCAGAATATTCACCTCAGACCCCAGAAGCAACTGAATCCCATACATCTCCCTGGGCACAATTTTCAGATTCTCAAAATAATACTTATGACAGGTCCCCGGCATAGCAGGCGCATGCTCCGTAATCCCCAGAACCTCCAGTCCCTTATCTGCAGCCGCTTTCGCCATCTCCCTCAGAGAACAATATGCATGACCACTCACCAAAGTATGTGTATGCAAATCCAACACAGAACTATATCTCATAACAACCCACTCCTCACTTCGTACAATATTCCCCCTCATTATACGACCATCCTTCTACCTCCACAAGCAAATTTTCCGTCCACCCATTTTTATCGTCCATTTTTACTCAATCCAACACCCCCAAAATCGCTAGCAGCCAGCGCAGAAAAATAGTGTGTTTGATGTGCATTTGCAGGTATCTTAGATATTCTTAGGTCAAAAAAATCTGCGTTATGAGCCGGCTGTATCACTGTCTGAGCGGAGTCTGCGACGGAGCGAGTTTGAGAAGCCGGCTCATGCCTTTAGCAGATTTTCTTGGCCTTAGAATATCTTAGATGCCGAAACCGCACATCAAACACACTATTTTTCTGCGCGTCCCCTGTCAAGTCAAACAGATATTCGCAATTAAAGCAGGAGACTTACTTGATTCGGTAAAAAAACAGGGCCTGCACCCTGCAAGCCCTGCCAAAAATTCCTATTCAAGGAGGAATATACAATTTTTTTATTTCACAATAAAGGATTTTCTCTTACTAACAACATCAAAGATAACCGCTGCCAGCAGAACCAGACCTTTAACAACCTTCTGCAGGTTCTGGTCAATACCCATGATACTCATACCTAAGTTCAGAACACCCATCAGCAATGCACCAATGATAACCCCCGGAACTGTACCGGTTCCGCCATAAGCAGAAGCACCACCAATAAAACAAGCACCGATAGCATCCATCTCAAAGTTTGTACCAGCCTGAGGATTGGCCGAATTCAGACGGGCCATAGTAACCATACCTGCAATAGCAGCCAGAAGACCCATATTCAGATAAGCAAGGAAATAAACCTTATTTGTATTAATACCGGAAAGCTTTGTAGCCTTCTCATTACCGCCAACTGCATAGAAATAACGTCCTGTAGTTGTCTTGGAAGCAATATATGTATAGATTGCAATAATCACAGCTACCCAGATCAGAGAATTCGGAATACCTTTATACTGAGCCAGACGGAACATAAAAGCAAGAACAACTGCACAGATCAGAATCATCTTAACTGCAACGCCACCAAAAGCATCTACACTGTACCCTTTCTTCACACGATCTGCACGATTCTTCAGAACAAGCAACACATATACAATACAGACAATAATACCAACTACAAAACAGATAAGATTAAATCCCTCTTTCCCAAATGGATCCGGAATATAATTGTTAAACAGTGCCAGGTAAGAATCAGGCATTGGTGCCAGTGTCTGTCCCTGTAAAACTACGTTTGAAAGACCACGGAACGCAAGCATACCAGCCAGAGTTACAATAAACGGTGGGATTCTTACATATGCGATCCAGAATCCCTGCCATGCACCGATGGCAATACCTGTAAGCAACATAATCAGCATTGTAAGATATGGATTCATACTGTTGAGAACCATCATCTTACCGCCAACTGCTGCTACAAAACATACAACAGAACCAACAGAAAGGTCAATATTACCACCAGTCAGAATACAGAACAGCATACCTGTTGCAAGGATAAATACATACGCATTCTGGGCTACAAGGTTATTCACATTCTGAGGAAGAAGCATAACCCCTTTGTGTTTACAGCAAACATGATGACTACCAGAACAAGAACAAGCACATGGTATATTTTCTTTAACATCTCTGAAAAACTAATCTTTTTTCCATCTTTTTTTACGCTCCTTTTCCTGATTTTACGATCTTGGACATGATCAGTTCTGATGTGGCCTCTTCTTTGCCGACCTCACCTACGAACTACCCTCATTCATGATATAGATTCTGTCTGACATTCCAAGTACTTCCGGAAGTTCAGAAGAAATCATGATAACAGATTTTCCTGCTGCTACCAGATCGTTAATAATACAGTAAATTTCGTATTTCGCACCTACGTCAATACCACGGGTAGGCTCATCAAGAATCAGAATATCCGGTTCTGCAAACATCCATTTTGCAAGAAGGACTTTCTGTTGGTTACCACCGCTCAAATTACCTACATTTTGCTCCACAGACGGACATTTTGTTTTCAGTTTCTTTCTGTATTCCTCTGCTATTGCATACTCTTTATCTGCGTCAATAACCTTTCCATTACTGATTCCCTTCATGTTTGCAAGTGAAGTATTCATCTTAATGGATTTGGAAGGATCAGACCATTTCCTTTTCTGTCCTCTGTGACATAAGCAAGCTTGTTATCGATTGCTTCCTGTACAGTATTCAGCTTTACTTCTTTTCCGTTCATAAATACCTGACCGGAAATCTTAGTTCCATAGCTTTTTCCGAAAATACTCATGGCAAGTTCTGTACGTCCTGCACCCATAAGTCCGGAGATACCTACAACTTCCCCTTTATGCACCTTAAATGATACATTATCCACTACTTTACGTTCTGAGTACAGCGGATGATAGACATTCCAGTTCTTAACCTCCATGGAAACATCTCCAATCTTTACACCTGGACGTTTCGGGAATCGGTCTGTCATCTCACGGCCTACCATACCCTGGATAATACGCTGCTCGGAAAAGTCATCTTTCTTCTTATCCAAAGTCTCGATAGTAGATCCATCACGGATAACTGTAATCTTATCCGCAACATAGGAAATTTCATTTAGTTTATGGGAAATGATAATAGATGTCATTCCCTGTTTTTTGAACTTCAGAAGCAATTCCAGCAGAGCCTGAGAATCATCCTCATTTAAAGATGCTGTCGGCTCGTCCAGGATCAGAAGCTTGGCATTTTTTGCCAGTGCCTTGGCGATTTCTACCAGCTGCTGTTTACCTACACCAATATCCTTGATCAAAGTTCTGGAGGATTCTTCAAGTCCTACTATTTTCAGATATTTATCTGCTTCTCCGTAGGTTTCATTCCAGTTAATAGATAATGAACTTCCTCTTTCATTGCCCAGATACATATTTTCACCGATCGTCATATATGGGATCAGCGCCAGTTCCTGGTGAATGATTACAATTCCTTTTTCTTCACTGTCTTTAATTGTATTGAATTTACAGATTTCACCGTTATAAATAATATTACCACCGTATGTTCCATACGGATAAATACCACTTAATACATTCATCAGGGTAGATTTACCGGCTCCATTTTCACCGACCAGAGCGTGGATCTCGCCCTCTTCCACCTGAAGATTAACGTTATCCAGTGCTTTTACACCTGGGAAAGTTTTGGTAATATTTTTCATTTCCAGAAGTATCTTAGCCAATTTTGTTTCCCTCCCTTTTATAAATCATGCCTGCGACGGGCAGCCCTATAGCATCCAGGAAATACTGAATTACATTATTTTCTGGGATTGCTATAGATTAACACAGGCGGGTGGTATTCCCGCCTGTATGATCAATTTTTATTACTTAATCTGATCTTCTGTATAGTATCCGGAATCGATCAGGATTTCTTTGTAATTGTCAACAGTGACACAACCGGATCGCAAAGGTATGTCGGGATAACACCTGTGCCGTTATCATAGGATTCTGTATCATTAACTTCCGGTTCTTCACCTTTCATGATGGAATCAACCATTCCAACAACTGCTGTTGCAAGAGCACGTGTATCCTTGAATACGGACATAGCCTGTTTTCCTGCTACAAGGTTCTTAACATTTGGTGTATCACAGTCCTGACCTGTGATGATCGGATATTCTCCTGTGTAGGAAGCTGCAAGAGCATTTTCTACGCCAAGTGCTGTAGAGTCATTGGAGCAGAGAACTGCGTCAAGGTTGGAGCCGTCTGAGTAGTTACCTGCGATAATTGTATCCATTCTGTCCTGAGCCTTTGCACTGTCCCAGTTAGCAGTTGCAACCTGCTCAAATTCTGTCTGTCCGGATTTAACTACCAGCTTACCTTCGTCAATATATTTCTGAAGTACATCCATTGCTCCGCCGAAGAAGAAGTTACAGTTATTGTCACCAGGATCACCTGTGAACAGCTCAATATTAAACGGTCCGTCCTGATTGTCGAGATCAAGTGCATCTACTAAATATTCGCCCTGTTTCTGACCTACCTTGTAATTATCAAATGTTGCATAATAAGTAACTGCATCTGAGTTCATAAGCAGACGGTCATAGGAAATAACCGGGATTCCTGCTTCTTTAGCCTGTTTCAGCGGCTCACCAAGACTGCTTCCGTCGATAGATGCCACAACCAGAAGATCACATCCGTTTGCAACCTGATTCTCAAGCTGTGAAACCTGTGTGCTTACATCGTTGGATGCATACTGAAGGTCTACTTCATAGCCGGCTGCTTCCAGCTCTTTCTTCATGTTCTCGCCATCCTGATTCCATCTCTGAAGATCTTTTGTAGGCATTGTAACACCGATCAGTTTCTTGTCATCCGCTTTAACAGCTACTCCCGGGATAACTACCATTCCAGCTACCATTGATGCACAAAGAATTGCAGATACGACTTCTTTCTCATTGTAAAAATCCTCCATTTCTTTTTACGTTTCTCACGTTTTCTTGATGATGTTACTATAGCACAGGGCAATCTGGACATGGTTGGCAAGAAACAAGACATTTTAAGAAAAACAAAAAATGCCCTGCACAGGACAGGACATTTTTGTTACAAGATAATGCTATATACTGATTTACTCTTACATCTGCAAAAGCAGCCGGATAATCTCTGAATATTTTATTTAACTGTAATCCGCATTCAGATAAACTTCATCTCTGCGGTGGAAACCTCCTTCAATGATCACCTTATCTATATTCTCTTTTGTCACTGCAGTTGGTTCAAGGATGCAGGAAGGAATCTCATAAGTTCCGTCATTTACTGTTTCTGTCACATCCTCCAGTTCTGCAACTCCCTTTCCACTACCCATTTCCACTGCATATTTCGCTGCTTTTCTTGCCAGATCTTCAATTGGTTTAAAAGCAGTCATATACTGTGTTCCTTCTACTATTCTCTGACAGGCTGCAAGATCTCCATCCTGACCTACAACAACCACATTTCCGGCAAGCTGATTCTCTGCCAGTACCTGTACGACCTGACTGGCAATGTCATCATTTCCGCACATAATTCCCTTAACATGAGGATATTTTTCCAGGGCTTCCTCCACATATCCGGCAGCCAGTTCTGCTGTCCAGCCATCACAGTTAGCTTCATAAACCACATGCAGATCTGTGTCTGCAAGCATATCATCAAACCCCTGTTTCACCATCTGGACATTATTATCTGAAGAGGATCCCTGTATCATAAAGACATCTCCTCCCTGAGGAAGTGCATTGACAAGTGCCTGTGCCATGATCTCACCCACCTTACGGTTATCAAAGGAAATGTACAGATCTGTATTGGCATTATTGACCATTCTGTCATAGGAAATAACCGGAATTCCCGCACTCTGTGCCTTCTGTATGGCATCTGAAAGTGCTCCACAGTCTCTTGCGATCACAACGATCACATCCACCTGCTTATTTATAAAGTATTCAATCTGACTGATCTGCTCTTTGACATCTGCACCTGCATCCTGCACATTTACCTCTGCTCCCAGTTCTCTGGCAGTCGCCACAAATACATCTCTGTCGCGGATCCATCTTTCTATAACAAAAGAATCCACTGTAAGTCCGATCTGAACCTTATCCTCTTCCTTATTTTCTTCTGCTGTTTTTTCATTCTTATTCTGTTTTTGTTCTGAAGAGGAACCACATCCTGTCAGCAGTATCATCCCTGTACAAAATGCCAGTATTCCAAGCAGCAGCTTTCCGCAATTCTTTTTTGTCTTATATAATTTCATCAGCCTAACCTCTCTCTGAACTCACTAGGCGTAACTCCTTCATACTTCTTGAAAATCCTGCTGAAGTAATTGGGATCACTGTATCCCGACTGTGCACATATCTCCTTAATGGAAAGTCTGGAATCCTGCAGAAGTTCTCTGGCATTTTTCAGACGTATTTCTGTAAGATATTCAATAAAGTTCTTACCTGTTTCCTGTTTAAAAAGTTTACTGAAATAATACGGACTGATATCTACCTCTCTTGAAACATCATCCAGAGAAATATCCCTGCGGAAATTTTCATTGATATATTCCTTTGCTCTGTCAATAATACTGCCAGCTTCTTTTTCCTTGGAATTCTCCAGTTTCGTACAGATTTCTCTCGTCTTATCCAGAAACCACTTCTTCAGATTTTCTATATCCGTACAGGACTGAAGCTCCCGGATATAGCTTCTCCTGCTGTTAACATTATATTTCAAAGTTCCTGCAAAGAATGCCCTGCGTTCCGCATTCATCACCATCTCCAGGATTTTAATCTCAATGTCTTCTCTTGTGACGGCCTGCTGACTGTGCATCCATTCAAAAAATCCCTCTGCGCAGTTCATCGCTCCCGCAGCATCCTTCTCAAGGATCCTCTTCTGATATCTGATTTCCAGGTCTCTTGGATATTCCCCGTCATATTTCTGTGCCGCCGGTACATCCTCGATATGCACTACATGACTGATGCTCTCTCTCAGTGCGACCACCGCTTCCTTAAAAGATTCCTTCACGCTTCCAAGTTCTTTGACTCTTCCGATTCCACAGCGGAACATACTGTCGATCCGGTTTTCAAATTTATGTACCATATTTCTGGCTCTTGTGACAATTGCAACTCTGTCTTCGTAATCTTCTTTCGCATTTTCATAAGGAACAAGCAGTACGATCCTGTTTCCCATAATAGGACCTACAAGGCATTCAAAGAATCCCTGTGCGATTTCACGAAAAGTAGAATAAAATTTGTTTGCCTTTACACTTGCACCTACCGCATTACTGAGCACCCCATTTTCCATAGAATCTCCAAATTCTATGACCATCATATAACCGTATTTCTGACGGATATCAAGAAGCTGTGTATAATTATCCTGATAAGTAACAAAATCATCCTGCAGAAGAATATTATTGATATATCCACTCTCAATCATAGGTACCACTGTCTCCAGTTTCTCTCTGATCAGGAGATCATCGCTTCTCTTCTGCCGTATCTGATCTACCTTTGTCATCATCTTCGCGCAGGTTTCCAGAATTACTTTCTTATTTACAGGTTTTGTGAGAAATTCCTGAACTCCCAGGTTCACTGCTTCTTTTGCATAATTAAACTTATCATATGCAGTTATGATCACAAAACTGCTGAACTGTTAAATTTCTGAATTTCCCTGATTGCCTGGATTCCGCTTATTCCCGGCATCTGGATATCCATAAAACAGATATCCGGCGGATATGCCTGTGCCATCTCCACCACAACTCTGCCGGACTTTGCACAGTGGATTTCACATTCATTTCCATATTCAGTTTCAATAATTTTCTTTAATGATTCCAGCATGATACCTTCATCATCTGCCAGCAAAATTCTATACATCTTCTCTCACTCCCATAATACTTCTCTTAGTTTTCATGCACAGGTATATAGATTACTGCTTCTGTGCCTTTTCCTTCACCTTCACTGTTAATCTCCATAAGCCCTGATTCCTCATAATAAAGTTCCAGACGACTGATCACATTATTCATACCGATTCCTGTAGAATCACCTTCTTCATTTCTGTGCTCTCTGTTTCCTGACAGAACACCCTCTATCTGTTCCTGCGTCATTCCCTTTCCATTATCTTTCACGCTGATACGTATATAATCTGCATCTCCTGTAACTGTGAGATGTATTTTTCCTTCCCATTCAATGTCACGTATTCCATGATTGACTGCATTTTCCACAACCGGCTGCAAGATCATACTTGGCATACGCACATTCTCCAGTGATTCATCCACCTCCTTGCTGAAATGGATATCTCCGGCGAACCGGACATTCAGAATATAAATATAGTTATCAACAGCCTCCAGTTCTTCTCCCAATGTGGCGTCTTCCTGTCCTTTTTTACATTATAGCGAAAAAAATCCGCCATTTTCTCTACAAAAATCCCGGTCCGCTCTGCATCCTCCATCATTGCAAGCTGTGCTCCTGCATTCAGGGAATTAAACAGAAAATGTGGATTAATCTGTGACTGAAGATATTTCAACTGTGCTTCTTTCAGATGATTTTCCATAAGAAGCTCCCTCTCCATCATCTGCTGCTCTTTCTCCATACTTGCTTTCGTCCTTGCCATATACAGATCAAGATTCTCTACCATTGTATTAAACGCTCTGGTTACTGTTCCCAGTTCATCCTGTGCATCTGTATCGTGCATCTTTACATGGAAATTTCCCTGACCTACCAGTTGTGCTGTCTCTGCCATATTGGAAAGGGGAACAAACATATTTCTGGTGGCCTGGATGAGCAGAAGCATTCCACCGGCTACAATTATGATCATAATAACTGAATTGCTTATCTCCAGATATCTCATCACTGCACGAAGTACTGCATAAGTACTGGAGTTCTCCTGAAACATCAGGTTATTCAGTTCGTCAATAGATGACTGGATATATCTGTAAAGCTTTGTTGCATCATCATATTTACGCTTATACTGCTCAACGTTCCTTCCTCGTTTGGCAGCTACCGTTTCCGCAGTACAGTCCAGATATGTTTCCGACATTTTCCGGATATTCCGTTCCAGAAGCTTTACGGGATCATTGATATTATCTTCATTAAGTTTCTCAAGTTCATTTCTGTATTTTGCCTCATTCTGATAATAATCAAGAAGTGTCTGAGAATTCTTAACCTTAAGATACTTATACATATTATCCTGTACTTTCTCAAATACCTGTGAAAGTTCGGTAAGCTCTGCATTACTGGCATAAACATTATCCATCTTTTGCATGGAATTATTGATCCGCACATAAAAAAGCATATTCATGGCAAAAAGAAGGACAGCGATCATACCCACCTCTATAACGATTTTACTGACCAGTGAAAAATCTTTCCAGCGCAGCTGCTTCATCCGGACACCCCCTTCCTTCTCATTTCCCGTACTACATCCTTGTCCAGAAAATTAATATCCACATTATAATAAGAATTGGTCCTTCCATCTTTCTGATATGCTGTCAGAGCCTCTATACTGTATCTGCCAAGCTGCTCTGTATCCACATCACAGGTAACAGAGATCACTCCCTTTTCCACTGCTGTAAGAATATCTTCAGAGCTGTAATATCCTATGATCGTAACCTTTCCTGCAAGATTAAAGTCCAGTACTGCCTGACGTGCGCATTCTGTAGTTTCCTCATCCATACACACAAGAATATCCGGTACTTTATCTCTCTGCTGAAAAATATCTGTTACCGCTTCTTCTGTCTCAAAAGTCCCTGTTAAGCGAAGATTTTTTCCTGTTATCTGGATATTTTGCGAAGGACCCGCCTTTGCCTGGACTGCGTTGCTAATCTGTGTATATATCTGGCTCTGGTTCATATCATCAATATTTTTCTTCAACAGAATAAGAATACTTTCCGTATCCTCAGTCACATATTCCGCTACCTTTTCGCCATAGACACTTCCAAGCTGATAATCACTGACACCCACGAAACTCTGACGCTTGCTGTGAACTGCATCTCCCATTACAGTAACAACCGGAATTCCTTTCTGAACAGCCTCATTTATCTTCTCTTCCAGTCCCTGCTCCCCACTGTACTGCAGGATAATCCCATCTGAATTTGAAGCAATACTCATATTCATATAATCTAGCTTGCTGTAATCACTCTCTTTACCGCTACCTCTCAGTTCCAGGATTCCATCGCTCTTCTGTGCATATTCCTGCGCACAGTCATAAACAGCCTGCCAGAAAGAAGAATTCGGACTGTCTACGATCATATCGTATTTATATCTACACACCACATCATTCTTCTCTTCCAGACTACTTCCCCCGGACAGTCCCTCACAATAAGACTCTCCTATCATATAAAAAAGCACTAAAATTCCTGCCAGTGCAAAGAAAACCAGCAGTTTTGTCCGTTTCTTTTTCATCTCAATCTCCGTAAATTCTTTCTTCTATATTTTGCAGAATCTATTATACAATAAATCGGTATGAATTGCTTTCTTTTTTTCATATACTGTAATGATTACATCTGCACCTGCTGTTTCTTTCGTTCTGACACAGATATTCATACTCTGTGTTCCGGAATCAGAAAGATATTTTTATGAGGAGTATCTTTGCATGAAGCGGACTTTAATATTTTGGGGAATATTATGCATGATTTTTTTCCTGCTCTTTTCTTCTGCTGACAAACGCACACAGTTCCTTACTTCACTGGCAGGTCCCGGTATGCTTTCCCTTGTAAAACAGGCATCTGCAAAAGCTACAGCTTTTGAGGATTTTTCAACTGACACCATTGCCGGGATTCCCGTCGAAGAACCTCCCAGAATCGCGCTGACCTTTGATGACGGTCCTAATGCCCGGTATACCCCCATGCTTCTGGATGGATTAAAAAAAAGAAACATCAGGGCATCTTTCTTTCTGATAGGCGAGAACATTGAAGGAAACGAAGATATACTCCTGAAAATGCGAAAAGACGGACATCTTATCGGAAATCACACCTGGGATCATGTACAGCTTGACAAGATCCCGGCGGAGAAGGCCCGACTGGAAATTGAAAAAACAAATAACAGAATCTATGAAGCTTCCGGAATTTACCCTTCTTATGTGCGACCGCCTTTCGGCGCATGGATCAAGGATATGGAACTTTCTGTCACCATGCTTCCCGTATTCTGGGATGTAGACACCCTGGACTGGAAAAGCAAAAACATCGATTCTATCCTGTCTATCGCCCAGAAACAGGTGCATGACGGTTCTATCATCCTGATGCATGACGGCTATCAGACATCTGTGGATGCAGCCCTGAAAATCGCTGATCTTTTTACTGAAAAAGGCTATGTTTTTGTCACTGCAGACCAGCTCCTGCTCACATAAAAGATTTGCTTTTTCCTGCCTGATTCGTTATACTGTTATACAAAGCTTGTACAGATTTCTCTGTAGCAGGATTATTCACAGAGTATGCTGTACATCATTATATACAAAAGGAGTAATTAAACGAATGGACAGACTATTTAACATGGACAACAAATTCTTCACCGTCATGGGACGCGTGGCTGATCTTATTATGCTTAATGTGGTCTTTCTGATCTGTTGTCTGCCAATCGTGACTATTGGTGCGTCACTGACTGCACTCCACTATGTCACACTGAAAATGACACGTAACGAAGAATCTTATATTATCAGAAGCTTCTTCAAATCCTTTAAGCAGAACTTCAAACAGGCAACTGTCATCAATCTTATCATGCTTGCAGTTGCAGCTATCCTTTACATGGATCTGCGTATTGTAGGTAATATCGGCGGAACAATGTCTCAGGTATTGTATATCGTTTTCTTTGCATTTGGTATCCTTTATATGATGGTATTTCTGTATATTTATCCGGTGCTTGCCAAATTCTACAACTCCATCAAAAACACCTTCCGCAATGCATTCCTGATGGCTATCCGTCATCTTCCGTATACAGTCCTGATGGCAGTCATCACTCTGTTACCTGCAGGCGTGTTTTTTATCAAAAGTTTCCGCATACAGTCCATGGCCATCATGCTCCTGTGCATGTTTGGATTTGCACTGGAGGCATTTATCAACGGACATTTTCTGGTAAAGATTTTTGATAATTATATTCCGGCTGATGCAGATACCCAGGATACAGACCTTCAGAACGGAAACTCTGCTGAAACTTCATCAACAGAAAATGATCACACAGTATGACCAAATGGGGAGAGAAACCATACCACTCTCTGGACTATATGCTGAGAGAACGGTTTGGAGAAAAGGTTTATAAGGTCACGCTAAATGGCGGCATGTCCTGTCCCAACAGGGACGGTAAGATTGGAACCCGCGGCTGCATCTTCTGCAGCGCAGGAGGAAGCGGAGATTTCGCTGCAGATGCCGCACTTTCCATCACTGACCAGATAGAAAGCCAGATCAGTATCCTTTCACAGAAACGTCCGATTCATAAATATATTGCCTATTTCCAGGCGTACACAAATACCTACGCACCTGTGGAATATCTGGAGAAAATTTTTACAGGAGCAATCTCTCATCCAAAGATAGTTGCTCTTTCCATCGGCACCAGACCAGACTGCCTCAGTCCTGAAATCGTGGCACTTTTGTCCCGGTTAAATAAACAGAAACCTGTCTGGATTGAACTTGGACTTCAGACGATCCATGAGTCCACTGCCAGGTATATCCGAAGGGATATCCTCTCTGCGTTTTTGATGATGCCGTAAAACGCCTGCGAAAAGAAAATATCGAAGTAATCGTGCATACAATCCTCGGATTGCCCGGTGAAAACACAGCAGATATTCTGGACACTATGAAATACCTCAACCATATGGATATTCAGGGAATCAAACTGCAGTTACTTCATGTGCTTCGCGGCACTGATCTGGCAGCAGATTACGAGAAAGGACTGTTTCAGACTTACGAACGGGATGAATACATCTCTCTCCTTATAAACTGTCTGGAACATCTCAGACCGGATATGGTTATACACCGCATCACAGGCGACGGCCCCAAAGATCTGCTGATCGCACCACTGTGGGCAAGCCGTAAACGTGAGGTATTAAATATGCTGCATCACAGGATGAAAGAAGAACAAAGCTACCAGGGAAGACTGTTTTCACACTAAAAGATTCTCTGCTACTCTATGCAAAGGAGGGATAAAATGGCAACACCATTCACAGTTTACAAATTAATCGTATTATACATGCTTCAGAATACCGAAAATACCCTGACAAATTCGCAGATTTCGGAATTTATCCTGGACCGGGAATATACAAACTATTTCCATCTCCAGCAGCAATCTCAGAACTGGTAGAGGCAGAACTGATCACCATGGACACCCGTTCCAATGTCTCCCATTACCGGATTACCGAAGATGGCATAAAGACTCTCTCCTTTTTCCAGAAAGATCTCTCTCCTGAGATCAAACAGGAAGTCAGAGAATACCTGAAATCTACCGGCTTCAAAGCCAGGAGCGAATCGTCACTCCTGCCGATTATTACATCACCAAACAGGGAACCTATTCTGTAAGATGCCAGCTCATCGAAAAGGGCAACTCCCTCATCGACCTGAACATCGCAGCTCCTAACCTTGAGGCAGCACAGTCGATCTGTAAAAAATGGTCCACACATTACCAGGAAATATACGGTAAAATAATGGAAGAGCTCTTATAATGCTCTTCCTTTTTATTTCCTAATCTTTACAAAAAAACAGGGATACGTTATACTAAAACAAATATACGTTCTATAGCACTCCTCGTAAATAATGTATATTGATTAAGAGACTTGCTATAATTTGTCAGAAATGCTTTATGTTACTATAAACACGAAATGAAATGTGACTGTTTTATCATCATATTCTATGGAGAAAAAACTATGGATTTATTTGAATACGCCAAATCAAAAACCCTGGACCAGGAATCCCCTCTGGCATCCAGACTACGCCCCACAACTCTGGATGAAGTTGTAGGACAGCAACACATCATCGGAAAAAATACCTTATTATACAGAGCTATCAAAGCTGACAAACTGACCTCCGTCATCTTCTACGGCCCTCCCGGAACCGGCAAGACCACCCTGGCAAAAGTAATCGCCAACACTACCAGTGCAGAATTCACCCAGATCAACGCCACTGTAGCAGGCAAAAAAGATATGGAAGCAGTTGTAAAAGAAGCCCAGCAAAACCTGGGTATGTACGGCAAAAAAACAATCCTCTTCATAGACGAGATCCACCGCTTCAACAAAGGCCAGCAGGACTATCTCCTCCCATTCGTAGAAGACGGAACCATCATCCTCATCGGTGCCACAACAGAGAATCCATACTTCGAAGTCAACGCTGCTTTAATCTCCCGTTCCATCATCTTCGAACTGAAATCCCTGGAGATCTCCGAAGTCAAAGAACTCATCCTTCGCGCAGTCAACGACAAAACAAAAGGAATGGGAAACTATAAAGCCCGGATAGATGAAGACGCCCTCGACTTCCTTGCAGACATGGCAGGCGGCGACGCCAGAAATGCCCTCAATGCCATCGAACTGGGCATCCTCACTACCCCCGTAGCGAAGACGGTCTCATCCACATCACCTTGGATGTGGCATCTCAGTGCATCCAGAAACGCGTCGTCCGCTACGACAAAAACGGAGACAACCACTACGACATCATCTCCGCCTTCATCAAAAGCATGCGTGGCTCAGACCCTGACGCAGCAGTCTACTACCTTGCAAAAATGCTCTACGCCGGAGAAGACGTCAAATTCATAGCCCGAAGAATCATGATCCTCGCCTCCGAAGACATCGGAAACGCCGATCCACAGGCCCTCTGCGTAGCAGTCGCCGCAGCCAGGCAGTAGAACGCGTAGGAATGCCCGAGTCCCAGATTATCCTCTCCCAGGCAGTCACCTACATGGCCTGCGCCCCCAAAAGCAACTCCGCAGTCAACGCCATCTTCGCTGCCATGGACTCCGTCAAACGCACAAAAACCACAGTCCCGCCACACCTCCAGGACGCCCACTACGGCGGTCACGAAAAACTGGGCCACGGCATCGGCTACAAATACGCCCACGACTACCCAAACCACTACGTACACCAACAATACCTCCCCACCGAAATCCAGGGAGAACACTTCTACGAACTCTCCGAAATGGGCTACGAGAAAACCTTAAAAGAATACCAAAACAAAATCAAATCCCAGTCTTAATCCCAAAAAGGGCAGCCTCCAAAGAGAGACTGCCCTTTTCATCATTTAATTCCCATAACGTTCATCTGCGCCAAAATCGCATCCACACACTTCTCAAATCCAAGCTTTCCTGCATTCAGACACAGATCATAATTCGTCGCATCACTCCAGTCCCCACCGGCAAATTTACGATAATAATCCTGCTTTCTCTTATCATCCTACGAAGAAACTTCTCAATCTCCTCATCACTGCCGCTGATCTTCTCTCTGGACTTCTCCACACGAAACTCCCAGGGTGCATGAACAAACACTCTCAAAGTATTCGGTCTGTCCTTAAACACATAATTCACACAACGCCCAACGATCACGCAGGATTCCTTCTCTGCCAGATCCGTTGCAATCTTCGCCTGATAATTAAAAATATTCTCATCAGAAACGAATCCCTTCTGGTCCGGTGCGATCAGATCTCCTTTATATAGCCCTGTCTTATTAAACAGAGATGCCTTCACACTGGAGCCCTCCTCCACCTGTCCAAAAAGCTTCACATCAATCCCGCTCTCATCAGAAGCCATCTGAATGATCTGCTTGTCATAGAAAGAAACTCCCAGTTTCTCTGCCAACATCTTACCAACGGTACGTCCACCGCTTCCATACTGTCTCGCAATGGTAATTACAAAATTCTCCATAAAACCCCCTCCTGTTTACTCTCCAAGATAAGCCTTCTGAACAGACTCATCATGAAGAAGATCACTTGCCTTACCTTCCAGTGTAATCCTTCCGGTCTCAAGAACATAAGCTCTGTCAGCAATAGAAAGAGCCTTCTTCGCATTCTGCTCAACCAGAAGAACCGTTGTTCCACTCTCACTTACCTCTTTAATAATATCAAAGATCTCATTTACAAAGATCGGTGAAAGACCCATGGACGGCTCGTCCATCAGGATAATCTTCGGCTGGCTCATCAGCGCACGTCCCATGGCAAGCATCTGCTGCTCACCACCACTTAGTGTACCTGCTGTCTGATTCTGACGTTCCTTCAGACGTGGAAAACGTTTATACACTTTCTCAATGGTCGCATCAATCTCATTTTTATCAGATCTTGTAAAAGCACCCATCTTCAGATTCTGAAGAACAGTCATATTTGCAAACACACGTCTTCCTTCCGGAACATGTGCCATACCCATTGTTACAATCTTGTGAGGCGGAACCTTTGTGATATCCTGTCCGTCATAAATAATATGTCCTGATTTTGCCCGGAGAAGCCCTGTCACTGTATGCAGGGTAGTAGTCTTGCCTGCACCGTTTGCACCGATCAGAGCAATAACTTCACCTTCATTTACAGAGAAAGAAACACCCTTCAATGCCTGAATCATTCCATAATAAACCTGTATGTCCTGTACTTCCAGTAATGCCATCTGTCTCTCCTCCTATTCTCCAAGATATGCCTTGATAACTTCCGGATCATGGAGCACATCTGAAGTCTTGCCCTGTCTCAGAACATGACCGAAGTTCAGTACAGTCAGCTCCTCACAGATACCTGAAACCAGCTTCATATCATGCTCGATCAGAAGAATGGTCATATCAAAGTTATCACGAACAAAACGGATGGTATCCATCAGTTCCTCAGTTTCATTGGGGTTCATACCTGCAGCCGGCTCATCCAGAAGAAGAAGCTTCGGCTTTGTTGCCAGTGCTCTGGCAATCTCCAGCTTTCTCTGTTTACCATAAGGAAGGTTGGATGCAAGGATATCTGCCTCTTTGTCCAGATCAAACACTTTAAGAAGCTTCATTGCTTCCTCATTCATGGTTTTCTCAACCTTAAAGTATTTCGGAGTATGTACAATACTTGTAAAAAGGCTGTATTTATCATGATTGTGAAGTCCTGCTTTTACATTGTCCAGCACACTCATCTGATGGAACAGACGGATATTCTGGAATGTTCTGGCAATTCCCGCTTTGTTGATATCAATGGTACTCTTTCCGGTGATATCCTGTCCGTCCAGATTGATAATTCCCTCATCCGGCTTATACACACCTGTAAGAAGATTAAAGATTGTAGTCTTACCGGCACCGTTCGGACCAATCAGACCATAAAGCTGTCCTTTCTCGATGGAGACATGGAAATCATCCACTGCATGAAGACCGCCGAATGAAATATTTAAATGATTTACTTCCAGCAATGCCATAGCTTATGCCTCCTTTTTCTTAAATTTACTGAAAAGACGCTCTCTCATCTCGATTGCCTTAGGTGCCCAGTTGATCAGCATCATTACGATCAGCACGATTGCATAGAACAGCATACGGTAATCACTGAGTCCACGCAGAAGCTCAGGAAGAAGGTTCAGAATCACTGCCGCAATAATAGAACCACGCATATTTCCAATTCCACCGAGAACTACGAATACCAGGAACATGATAGACATGTTATAACCGAAGTTCTTCGGAAGTGCTGTTAAAGTTGCAAGATTATGAGCATAAAGCACACCGCCGATACCGGCTAATGCTGCTGAGATTGCAAATGCTTTCAGTTTATACTTTGTGATATCAATACCAATTGATTCCGCTGCAATACGGTTATCACGGATTGCCATGATCGCACGTCCGTCTCTGGAATTGATCAGGTTCAGAACTACGAATAAAGTAACCAGGATCAGAATCACACCTATAGTAAAGGTTGACTGTCTCGGTGTACCTGTGATACCCATTGCACCACTGATGATCATTTTTCCACCAGGCTCCATTCCAAGAGACATCTGGTCTTTCATGGAAAAATGGATTCCGTTGCTGTCAATTCCTACATAAAGCACATTGATGATATTCTTAATGATCTCACCAAATGCCAGTGTTACGATAGCAAGGTAGTCACCTTTCAGACGAAGTACAGGAATACCGATCAGGAATCCAAAGATACCTGCACATACAGCTCCGATGATCAGAGCAACGAAGAAACGAAGTCCTGCATTTGTAAATGTATCCATAGTTGCCTTTGTAAATGCTGCACTGGTGAAAGCACCGATACACATAAATCCGGCATGTCCAAGACTTAACTCACCCAGAATACCAACCGTCAGGTTCAGGGAAAGAGCCAGGATAATATATACACAAAGAGGCACCAGAAGACCCTGCATCAGGTTGGAAAGCAGATTCCCTGCTATCATTCCCTGTACGATCAGATATGCTGCAAGAACCATTCCGTATGTAATGAGATTGCTTTTTGTTGTTTTGTTTAATTTCTTCTTTTCCATGTCTGCCACCTCACACTTTCTCCTGAATGTTCTTACCAAGAATACCGGTAGGTTTCACAACCAGAACTACGATCAGAACACCGAATACAATGGCATCAGCCATCTGTGAAGAGATATAAGCTTTACCAAAAATCTCCAGGATACCCAGAACAACACCTCCGATAAAGGCTCCCGGGATAGATCCGATACCGCCAAATACAGCTGCAACGAATGCTTTGATACCAGGCATAGCACCTGTATATGGTGTCAAAGACGGGTATGCAGAGCAGAGAAGCACACCTGCGATTGCTGCAAGTCCGGAACCGATTGCAAAAGTAATGGAGATTGTTTTGTTTACGTTAATACCCATTAACTGGGCAGCGCCTTTATCCTCAGATACGGCAAGCATTGCCTGTCCTGTTTTTGTCTTGCTGATAAAGAGCATCAGACCTGCCATGATCAGGATACCACCGATAATGGTTACGATGGTTACACCAGTGATCACGATAGAACCACCTGCAAGTTTCAGGGATGGAAGACTGATCACGTTACTGAATGATTTGGTATCTGCTCCCCAGATCAGAAGGGCCACGTTCTGAAGCAGGTAGCTGACACCAATTGCTGTGATCAGAACAGCCAGAGGTGAAGCTGCATTACGCAGTGGTCGATACGCAACGCCTTCGATCACAACGCCCATGAGTGTACAGATGATAATGGACAGCAGGATGGCTAAAATCGGATTTAATCCCATGCCGCTGACTGCGACATAAACTACATAAGAGCCGACCATGATAACATCTCCATGAGCGAAGTTCAGCATTTTAGCGATTCCGTATACCATGGTATAACCAAGAGCGATGATCGCATATACACTTCCGAGGCTGATACCACTGATAAGATATGATATAAAACTACTCATAGAAGTCTTTCCTTTCTTATATTTAAATAATTTTATTGTGTGTAAAACTGGCAGATTTGCCTTTAGCGAAATCTGTCTTGTTTATTTTGCCAAAAGTAAATCTGTCATTAACGCATTAATGTAATAACGTATTAGGCAACAGGGCTGTCTGCATAATTCAGACAGCCCCGTTGGCATGCAACCATTGTCCACTCCAGGAACAATCGCATTTTATTTCTTATGAAATCTTTTCAGTTATTTCAATTTCATTATTCCATTGCTGCGTAAGCACCATCTTTGATTTCTACAGCTTTCGGAGCTTTGTTCGGCTCACCGTCTTCTGTCCATGTGATCTCGTCACCTGTAACACCTTCAAGTGTGATCTCGGTCATGCCTTTTTCAAGTGCTGCACAGATATCTGCAACATCCATGTCTGCTTTTACATCTTCTTTTTCTGCTGCTGCTTTGACTGCGTATACTGCATCATAAGCATCTGCTGCGAACTGGTTTGGTGTGTCTTTGTAAGCATCTTTGTATGCTTTTACAAAGTTCTGGGTTTTCTCATCTGTAGAATCTGCTGCAAATGGTGTAAGAAGCATCAGCCCCTCTGCAAGAGATGTATCAAAGTTTTCTACACCAAGGATACCGTCCATACCGTCGCATCCGAAGAATTTAGTTTCAAATCCCATGCTGTCTGCCTGTGCAAGGATCAGGGAAGCTTCTGTATAATAAATCGGAAGGAATACTAATTCAGCACCACCGTCTTTTGCTTTCTGAAGCTGTACGGAGAAGTCTTTATTGTTATCAGCAGTGAATGCTTCGGAAGATACGATTTCAATACCCTGATTAGCTGCTTCTGCTGTGAAGTTCTGTGTGATACCTGATGAATATACATCAGAGCTATCGTAGATAATAGCTACTTTTGTAGCAAGTTTATGCTCTCCAATGTACTGAGCTGCTGCAGTACCCTGGTTCGGGTCAGAGAAGCATACACGGAATACGTTCGGATTAGCAACACACTCTGTTGCAGATCCGGATGGAGTAAGCTGGAACATATTGTCTGCTGCTGTTTCATTTGCTACAGCTACACAAGGTGTGGAAGTAACTGTACCAACCAGGATGTTCATTCCCCAGTCTTTTAATGCGTTGTAAGCGTTCAGGGTTTTCTCAGCATCGTTTTCATCATCTTCAAATTTGAACTCTACCTGATATCCGTTGATTCCGCCGTCTTCGTTTACTTCATTGATTGCAAGCTCTGTTGCATTCTTTACAGCCTGTCCATAGATTGCTGCTGCTCCGGTTACAGGTCCGATTCCACCGATCTTAAATGTAGCATCGTCTGCAAATACAGATACAGGTGCAACTGTTGACATTACCATTGCTGCTGCCGCAGTAACACTGATGATTTTTTTCAGGTTTTTCATAATAAAATCCTCCTTATATTTTGTCAGTCCTTTCGTCCCTCTTACGGCTCATAAGATTAGCTTCCGTTACCATTCATTCCACCTGGTATATCATTTTCACCAGATTCCGCAGGTTCATTTATTATGTAGAGGAACTGAAAAGTAACAAAAAGCCAACTGGGTTCCCAGCCGGCTTTGGCTTCCACTGACACTTTAATATGTTGCTGTTTTAAATTATATCACCATATATTTGACCATGCAAGAAAAACTTTATGGAAATTTAAGATTTTTTCCGTCTTTCATGGACACTTGACCGTACTGCACACTCAATTTTATCTCATTTTCAGTTTTATGTAAACTATAACAATCCTCTAAAATAATCATGTTACATAAATGTCCGCCACTCTTTTTACCAAAAAAAGGCACACACAGAAACCGTAACAATTTCTATGTGTACCTCAAAATTCTGATTTAATTTATCAAATCTTATATCTCTCTAAAACCGACAATTATGCAATTGCTTTTTTAGCGATCTCAGCAAGTGCTGCAAATCCTTCTGCATCGTTTACTGCAAGTTCAGCAAGCATCTTTCTGTTGATGTCGATGTTTGCAACTTTAAGTCCGTGCATCAGTTTGCTGTAGGATAATCCGTTCATTCTTGCTGCTGCGTTGATACGAGCGATCCAGAGCTGTCTGAACTGACGTTTTTTCTGCTTTCTTCCTGCATAGGAGCTAGCAAGTGCTCTCATTACAGACTGTTTAGCAACTCTATACTGTTTGGAACGGGCTCCTCTGTAGCCTTTTGCCAGTTTTAATGTACGGTTATGTCTTTTCTTTGCGTTTAATCCGCCTTTAATTCTTGCCATTTCTTAAATTTCCTCCTGTTTGTCTATCTTCAATGAATAAATGCTTCTTATAAATATGGTAATGCTTTCTTCATGCTCTTAACATTAGTAGCATCAACA
>ENA-OQIO01000304-OQIO01000304.1-human-gut-metagenome-genome-assembly--contig:-NODE-304-length-26905-cov-4.474867_pt1 | contig 26905 bp, 29 predicted proteins | sample MGYA00242573_ERZ504737 | MGnify/ENA primary metagenome ERZ504737 (study PRJEB26092, sample SAMD00036203) | human gut metagenome | host: Homo sapiens | study: EMG produced TPA metagenomics assembly of...
CCCCTGCTGAGCATCCAGATGGGCAAACGTCGCGTTCGCTCGTTTTTAGTTTGACCAACAACTGATATATATATATTGATTTAGCAACAGTATTCTCTATTATATTTCAAAAAGGTGACACGTTCGGTTCATCTCCAGCTATCGAGAGTATAGTGCTTACATAATATATTATCTTTCACCTATAACACCGTTTCCACTCAAAATACAGCGTTATTTCTTGCGAAAACCAGCACCAGCCTCCCGGTTCGGGGGTGGGGCAACACTTTGTGGGCGGTTAGAGGCGATTTTGAGATCCGACACCTACGTAGACTTTCGCGAGTGCCAGCTGGCACTCGTGAATGATAGTCGGAGTTGGTGGCTAGCTCAAAACGCCTCTGCCCACGTTGCCCCACCCCCGAACCGGGAGCTGGTGCGTCCGTCTTACGACAAATCCTCTCTTCTATTTAACCTTACATGAACGTTCTCCAATATCCAACCTTACGCTCATTAATCTCCTTAATAATCTCCGGCTCAACCTTGAAGTTTCTTTCCATATCCATCAATCCATTGATCTCCTGCTGCACATCGCTGACCTGGGTGTAACAGAAGCCGCAGCAATATGGGATTTTCTTGACGGCTGTAGTAATATCATCAAAACGCTTGATAAAATCTTCTTTTGTATTGACTTTATTGCCATATCCCCATCCGGAATCATCGTTGTTGAAAGCGATTCCACCATACTCGCTGATGATGATCGGCTGACCTTTGTACTCGTAGCCGTTTGCCAGAGCAGATTTTCCGCTGTGGTATACTTCTGTGGTCAGAATCTGGTCTTTGTACTCGGTGTAGCGTTTGTACAGAGTATCGCCCACTTCTTCATAATCATGAAGGGTGATAATATCGGAAACGGTGTGTTCCCATCCGTCATTTACAATAACCGGACGCATAGTGTCCAGACTCTTGGTCAGATAGTATACCGCTTCTGTAAAGTGCTGTTCTACTTTTCTTGTTTCAATCTGGCTGACACCCCAGGATTCGTTCATCGGAGTCCAAGTGATAATGCATGGATGGTTGTAGTTCTGTCGGACAATTTCCATCCATTCTTTTGTAAATTCTTCTACCGCATAATCGGTATAGCGATAGGCGGCTGCCATCTCGCTCCATACCAGCATACCTTTCACATCACACCAATATAAGAATCTCTCATCTTCTGTTTTCTGGTGCTTGCGCAGTCCGTTGTATCCAAGTGCATGGATCTTGTCAATATCCTCGACCAATGCTTCTTCACTTGGTGGTGTCAGATGAGAATCCTTCCAGTACCCCTGATCCAGAATCAGTCTCTGATACAGCGGATGACCGTTCAATAAAATGTTTGGTCCATCGATACGGATCTCACGCATTGCGAAATAAGAACCAACCGTATCCACGATCTCCCCTTTGTGAGTAACCGCAAAATCAATATCATACAGATCCGGTTCTGCCGGAGTCCAAACACGGACACCCCATTCCAGTCCCACTGTTCCTTCATAGGCTACATTAATGGTTGTCTCTACATGTTTCTGATTTGCCAGCACACACTGCTTTGCAACCGTTGTTCCTCGAAAACTAACGGTAGCTGTGATCATCAGATCGTCATCCAGATCTTTTTCCGCTGCTGCCACTTCATATTCCAGTTTCAGTGCAGCATTTTGCAGATCCGGTGTCATTTTTACGGATGCCAGGCTGATCTTCGGTACGTATTCACTCCATACCGTTTTCCAGATACCGGTGGTCTGTACATACCAGCATCCAAAGTTTTCGTTGATCCATCGCTGTTTTCCTCTTGGCTGCTGGGTATCAAAAGAGTCTTCTACTTTTACCGTCAGTTCATTTTCTCCGTCATGCACCAGATTGGTAACGTCAAAAGAGCATCTTGCATAGCCGCCTCTGTGGCTTCCTGCATAGGCACCGTTTACCCATACTTTTGTAATAAAATCACTGCCCTCAAAATGCAGGATATAGCGATTGTTCTCCAGTTTTTCGCCATCCACGCTGATCGTCCGATGGTACCAGATAAAATCATGACGGGTTTCATCCTGAATGCCGCTTAACTTTGTCTCATATGTGAACGGAACATTGATCTTTTTATCACCTTTGAATTCCTGATACCATTTCTCTTTTTCCCCGGCATTTTCATCATCAAAACCGAAATCCCAGGTTCCGTTCAGATTTTCCCAGTCAGTTCGCATAAACTGTGGTCTTGGATAGTCCTTGATGTAACATTTCATTTTTGCTTTCCTCCATAAATGCTTGTAAAATCCCTTTCCGTCCTTTTGACGATTTTCTCATACAGTTTTATTTTCTCAGAAAATACATTTTTTTCATATTACAATACTGTACAATTTTTTCCTTTTTCTTTGTGTAGTTTTCCCTTTGTTCAGACAACAACTGTATAAAAAACGTCTCGTTTCTATTTTGCAAAAAAAGATGGTACGGAGTTCTCCATACCATCTTTTTCTATATTTCTGAAATTTTTTTATCTTCCCAGCGCCTTCGCCAGCTTCCGGATGTATTCCGGGGTGGTTCCGCAACAGCCGCCTACGATTCCGGCACCGACTTCTACCAGGTGTTTGGTGTGTCTTGCAAAATCATCTGCATTCATATCGTAATGAGCTTCGCCTTTGTCATCGATAAACGGCATGCCTGCGTTTGGTTTCGCGATGATCGGAACAGTTGCCACTTCTTTCATGCTGGCAACTACTGCTTCCAGCTGATCCGGACCTACGGAACAGTTCAGTCCTACGGCAGCCGCTCCCATCTCCTGTAAAGTCAGAACTGCTTCCACGGCATTACCTCCGTACATTGCGCTCCCGTCTGCTTCCAGAGAAAGCGTACAGATCATCGGAAGATTGCAGACTGCCTGTGCTGCATCCAGTGCAACCACCGTCTCATCCACGCTCAACATGGTCTCTGCAACAAACAGATCCACCCCTGCATCCACCAGGGCTTTCATCTGTTCCTGATATGCCTCATACAGTTCATTATAAGTCAGGGTTCCTCTCGGCTCCATCAGCTGTCCGGTGGTGGTGATATCTCCCGCTACCAGAGCCGGTTGCCGATTCCGTCTTTACAGATTTTTACCAGCTTTGTGTTCAGTTCGGCTACCCGATCCTGGAGATTAAAGTTTCTCAGGCTGATAGGATTGGCTGCGAATGTAGGAGCATATACGATCTGGCTTCCGGCATCCACATAGGCACGCTGCAGTTCCTGTAAAACTGAAGGATTTTCCAGTACCCACTGCTCAGAAGATATGCCTACCGGCATACCTGCTTTTCTCAGGTTGGAACCGGTGGCTCCGTCCAGAATTACTACCCCTTTTGCTGTCAGTTCATCAAATTGCTGTCTTGTCATTGTTTTCTCCTTCCTCTGTATATCCAAAACACTATTTCAGTATTATCAGCTTTTTTATCTTCCCACGGACTTACAGAGGGAGTGTCCCATTACTGTTTCCGTTCGCAGAACTCGATCCGTTCTTTATTCGGCCCTTCGATAATAAAGAAAGCCACACCCTTTTCCCAGAATGGAAGTTCTTCAATTCCATTCGACAACACTTTATATCCCTGTTCACAGATCAAGGCATAAGCAGCCTGAATATCTGTGCAGTTTAAAGCGAAGTGATTGATGGCGCCGACAAGACCGTTGCCACCCTCGGCATAAGTCTCGATCATCAGGTTCCCCAGCTGCAAAAATGCAACTTTTGCCTGGTTTGCAGGTACCTGATTCGTGTGCATGGTCTGAAATCCCAGACCTTCGTAAAACTGGATCGTTGTTTCTATGTCTGATGTAGGAATTCCGATATGCTGGATTCCTGTCGTCCACTGTACTACACTCATCCTCTGTATCCTCCGCTTTTTTCTCTATAAATCTTATTTACTCAGCACTGTCCTCTGCTGCTGCATCTTCTGTTGTAGTGTCTTCACTGTTATCCTGTGAAGAGGTATCTTCTGTACTGTCCTGTGCGTCACTGGATTCTGTATCATCGCTGCTGTCGGCACTCTTGTATACAAAAGATACACTGTCGGTGACTGTGATCTGATCCCATACTTTATCTTTGACTTTAATCTTTTCTTCTTTTACCCAGTCTTCCAGTGTGCTGTCGTACAGATCAGATTTTCTTTCTGAAATAACCGTCTTCTCTTTGTTTTCTGTCGCATCTTCGTCCAGCATCTTATCCAGACGTACCACATAATAACCGTCATCGCCTTCGATCACGCTGTCGGCAACTTCTCCGTCTTTCAGTTCCAGAGCTGCATCCTGTACCGCCTCATCCAGGGTGTCATCGGTGCTTCCCGCTGTGGTAAATGCCGGTGTTGTTGCGCTTAAACTGTCATCTACTTCTTTTGCCAGTGCATCCATATCTGCGTTTGCCACGTCATCGGATGCCTTTACTTTATCAAGTACCTGCTGTGCCAGGTCTTTTTTCTGTGCTTTTTCTTCATCGGTCAGATCAATGGTATTACCGTCATCATCTTTTTCTGTTCCTTCTGTAGAAACTTTTACGATAGTGACTCTTGTCTGATCTTTTTCATTGGCGCTGACCTCGGTATCTACATCTACAGTCATCGGATCATGCATCTTGCTGCGGATCGTTACCAGTTCCAGATACGTAACGATGTCGTCTTCAGATACTGCCAGTTTTTTCAGGATCTTTTCATCGTTATCTTTGATAAATTCCGCTGCTGCTTCTTTGATCGCTTTTTCTTCATCATCCGTAATCGTAACGTCATAATCTGCCGCATGTGCTTTCAGTACATACAACTGATTAATTGTCGTCATGACGCCATCTTTGGAGCTTTCCCCAACAGTTTTCCCGTCGTCTCCTTTCTGATCCCACACATTAGATGCAGAACCGCTGACACCATACTGTGACATCAGCATATTATAATAACTCGTGGTCTGTGCCTGCTGATCTCTTACCATATAGCTTGCCAGACCCAATGTTACTTTTTCATCTCCTACAGTTGCTACGGTTTTTGTTCCATCAATTGCTTTTGAGCATCCGGACAGTGTACCTGCTGCAAGAGCAGCTGCCAGAATCCCACATGCTGCGGTTTTATTTAACTTTCTCATGTTTTCCTCCGTTACCCTTTTATGTACTCCGGGAGTACATTTATTCACTAATAGCATTTATTATAGACTATTTCCGCCTATGGGGCAACTTTTTTCCTTTTATTTCAATCTTTTTTCACAAGCGCTCATCTCTTGTTTGCCTGTTCTCAGGAATTTGCCTGCACTTATACCAGACACTGCATGACCGTCAGTAATTCAGTCGCCTTCTCCTGCATCGGCACTGCTTCCTTTGCCTTTCGGTTTCTCGGACGATACAGAAAATACGGATTTGTTTCGACTTTAAACTGCAGTTCTTCCGGATACTGATTCAGTATCTCCGGTATCTTCGTTGTGTCAATCTTCGCCCGCTCATACATGGTAAGTTTCAGGCTGTCGTCAAGCTGCTTAACTTCGGTCAGATAGATCCGGTGAGCCATGGCTTTCAGGCTTGCCACTGCGAGGAGGTTCTGCACCATCTTCGGCGGTTCTCCAAAACGGTCCAGCAGCTCTTCCATCATATCCTCATACTCTTCCCGGTTCTCGATCGCCGCGATCCGTTTGTAAATATCCAGCTTCTGGTATTCATTCGGAATATATTTTTCCGGAATGTACGCATTGATCTGCAGGTCGATCGTCGTCTCGAAGTCTTCCTGTACTTCGATTCCTTTTGCTTCCTGTACGGCTTCATTCAGCATCTTACAGTAGAGATCGTATCCTACCGCTTCCATGTGACCGTGCTGTTCCGCTCCCAGAAGATTGCCCGCACCACGCAGTTCCAGATCACGCATGGCAATCTTGATCCCGCTTCCCAGTTCAGTGAATTCGCGGATCGCATGGAGGCGTTTTTCTGCAATTTCTTTTAACATCTTATTTCTCCGGTACATCAGAAACGCGTATGCGGTCCGATTCGACCGTCCTACCCTTCCCCTCAGCTGATACAACTGAGAAAGTCCCATCTGATCCGCATCATGGATGATCATGGTATTGGCATTCGAGATATCCAGACCGGTCTCGATGATCGTCGTGGAGACAGAACATCGATCTCTCCGTTAATAAATCCATACATGATCTTTTCCAGTTCACGCTCGCTCATCTGTCCGTGGGCAAATGCCACGCTCGCCTCCGGAACCAGTTTTCGGATCTGATTGGTGATCTCTTCAATGTTGTTGACACGATTGTATACATAATACACCTGACCACCGCGTGCCAGTTCCCGGCTGATCGCCTCCCGTACCATCTCATCGTTATATTCCATCACATACGTCTGGATCGGTGTACGGTCCTGTGGAGCTTCTTCCAGAACACTCATATCCCGGATTCCGATCAGACTCATGTGAAGAGTTCGCGGAATCGGCGTCGCTGTCAGAGTCAGGACATCGATATTCTGTTTCATCTGCTTAATCTTTTCTTTGTGGGTAACACCAAAGCGCTGTTCCTCATCGATAATCAGCAGTCCCAGATCTTTAAACTGCACATCTTTGGACAACACCCGATGGGTGCCGATCAGAATATCCACCAGACCTTTTCCCAGATCTCCGATCGTCTTTTTCTGCTGGCTGGCGGTACGGAACCGGCACAGAAGGTCCACGCGCACCGGAAAATCCTTCATCCGCTGTACAAATGTATTGTAATGCTGCTGTGCAAGGATCGTGGTCGGAACCAGATAAACCACCTGTTTTCCCTCCTGAATCGCCTTAAATGCCACACGGATCGCAATCTCCGTCTTCCCGTAGCCCACATCTCCGCAGATCAGCCGATCCATGATCTTCGGGCTCTCCATATCCTGCTTTGCCGCCTCGATCGCCTGCAGCTGATCCTCCGTCTCTTCAAATGGAAACATCTCTTCAAATTCCCGCTGCCATACCGTATCCGGTCCATAGCGGAAACCAGCTTCCTGCTGTCTGGCTGCATACAGAGCCACCAGATCTTTCGCGATATTCTTTACAGCTCCGCGGACCTTCGTCTTGGTCTTCTTCCATTCCTGTCCGCCGAGTTTGTTTAACTTTGGTGTCTTTGCCGCATCAGAACCGGCATATTTTTGCAGGACATCCAGCTGGGTGGCGAGAATATACAGGTTACTTTTTCCTGCATACTCGATCTTGATATAGTCTTTCACCACACCATCCACTTCCATCTTCTCGATGCCGCGGTACACGCCCAGCCCGTGGTTTTCATGAACCACAAAGTCTCCTACGGAAAGCTCCGAAAAGCTCTGGATCTGCTTTCCGCTGTACTGGGATTTTTTCCGTTTTTTCTTCTTTTCTTTGCCGAAAATATCCGTCTCCGAGATCACCACGTATTTGACCATCGGATACTCGAAGCCACGGCTTACCCGTCCCCAGGTGACCTTGATCTGTCCCGGCTGGATCAGTTCTTCCGGATCCTCACTGTAAAAAGCTGACATTTCCTGATCCTGCAGATCTTTTGCCAGTCTGGCCGCCCTTGTTCGCGAAGGGGATAACAACAGCATCCGGTAACCGGATTTTTTCCAGCGCAACAGATCTTTTACCAGCATCTCAAAACTGTTGTTGTACGGGTTGACCGATTTTACAGTCAGCTGCATCTCCATCGTAAAATTCCATGCATTTCCCCGCGGCTCCATCGTGGACAGCGACAGCGTATGCATCTGGTGAAAACGGTGCACCACTTCCTGATGGTTCCGGATCACTTCCATCTGTCCGGGCAGAAGATACCCCTTTTCCAGACGGTGAATCATACTCTCCCGGAATTCTTCTTCCGTCGTCTTTGCGTGTTCCGTCAACCGGTTCGGCTCGTCAATCACAACCAGCGTGTTCTCCGGCAGATATTCCAATAACGATTCTGTTTTCTTATAAAAATACCGGACAAAACTTTCTGCTCCGGCAATATGCTCCATCTCTTCTAACTGGTCTTTTAATTCAGCGGCGATCTGGCGGACTCTCGCCCCTTCCTCTGTCTTCATCTCGTCCCGGAATTTCTTCTGACTCTTTTGCGCCTCTTTTTCAATGGCTTTGATGCCCTGTCGGATCGTCTCCTTATCCAGCACCACTTCCGTCGCCGGATAGATCGTAATCTCCTCCAGATTCTCGATCGAGCGCTGGCTTTCCGCATCAAAACTGCGGATAGAATCCACCTCATCTCCCCACAGTTCGATACGCCACGGATTATCCTCGGTCAGAGAAAATACATCCATGATTCCACCACGGATAGAAAACTGTCCCGGAACCTCTACCTGCGCCGCCCATTCATACCCGAGTTCCACCAGATGTCTTTTCATCCGATCCAGGTCAATCTCGCTGTCATTGCGAATCTTTATTACTTTTTCCTTCCACACGGCAAGCGGCACCAGACAGTCCAGGCAGCTGTCGATCGAAGTAACGATCGTCACTTCTTCCCGCTCCAGCAGTGCGCGAAGCACCTGGATCCGTTGTCTGGTAAGAAGATTACCATGGATATCTGCCTGATAAAAGATCAGATCCCTCGCCGGATAATACAGTACTTCCGGGTCATACAGACGAAAATCCTCATAAAATGCCTTGGCTTTCAGATTATTTTCCGCAACGATCAGTCGAAAAGGAAACTCCCGGAGAAGCCCATTGGTAAAATGAGCTTTCTGGGAGTCCAGGCATCCGGAAACCTGTACGATTCCCGGTTTCTTCAGTTGTCTTATGATCGCATCAAAATCGGCCAGTTCATATAATGGTTGTACGAATGCATCCATCGTTTTCCCTTTCTAGTTAAACTGATTCATCGCCTGATCCACTTCTCCCTGCACCATCAGTTCCACGGCGCCTGCCACGCGTTTCAGCGCGTCATCCACCAGTCCCCGGTCTTCTTTGGAAAAGTGTCCCAGCACATAATCTGCCAGATCCCAACCCTTCGGCTTTTCTCCGACTCCAACTTTGACTCTCTGGAAGTTCTGGGTGCCAGCTGTGCGATAATATTTTTGATGCCGTTATGGCCGCCCGCACTTCCTTTTTTCCGTATCCGGATCTTTCCCGGTTCCAGACTGATATCGTCATAGATCACGATCAGTTCTTCTTCCGGATCGATCTTATAATAGTCTACCAGGGCTCTCACTGATTCCCCGCTCAGGTTCATGTAGGTCAGCGGTTTCGCCAGGATCACTTTCTGACCCGCGATCACGCCCTTTCCGTACATTGCCTTATGTTGTTTTCCCGAAGAGGGTACGCGATACTCATCCACCAGAAGATCAACCGCGTCAAATCCCACGTTATGGCGGGTATTTTCATACTGTTTTCCCGGATTGCCCAGGCCTACGATCAGATACATAATGATAACTCCTTCATCAGCCGAAGTATACCAGCTCCTGCTCCGGTTTTTCTGCCGCTTCAATCTCTATTGCGTACAATACCGGACCTCTGCCGTTGTATACTTCCATAAATTCGTCTTTAACTTTTGCAGTTACCGTTACCCAGCTGCCGATCCGCAGTCTCTTGGCTGCCGGATTCTTACAGATATAGCCGATAAACTGGGTATCGTCCGCACAGCAGGTCATCGCCATACGTCCGGGCACGAAAAATCCTGCGTTCAGCTCACGACTTTTCAACACCTGTCCTTTGAAACGGACGGTCTTATCCACATATTTGTCCAGGTTATCCATCATATCCACATACCAGATACCATAATCGATATCTTCGATATCAATGATATCCGCGTTCATATCATACGGCATCTCATCCTGGAAAATATCGTCGATCTCGCCCTCTTCATTTTCAAATACCACTTCCGCTCTGGAATTGACAACTTTGACGCTGCGGCGGAAGTTTGCCAGCGGATGTTCATCCTGACAGCGGTTGAAAATTACCAGATCCGCATTTCGGATCATCTCCATGAACAAGGATTTCATATTGTTCATATAGATCTGGAAGGTGCTGGCATCCACGGTTACGATGTGCTGTGCCAGATCCCAGTAACGTGGCATATCGGTCTGATAGAACTTATCTACAGACCACAGCGGATTGTACTCTACCAGGACTCTGCCAGGCTGATGTTTTTTATTCAACATCTGCAGGGTATCCGCGTTAAAGTCTTCCGGATCTTCGATGATCTCGATCACCGTATTCATTTTTTTCAGGCTTTCCTCATCGTACTCCTCTTCTCCCTCTTCGCAGAGAATCAGAAGCGTTTTGTCCGGAATCTGAAAATAACTCTGATGAATGGTAAAATCCAGGAACTGGGTTTTACCACTCTCTAAAAATCCTGTAATTAAATATACGGGAACATCTCTCTTCATCATTACTCATTCACTCCAAAAATTTCAGCAATTTTGTCTTCTGCCATCTTGGAACCGATTACACAGATCTTACCTGTGATCTGTGGAGTACCGGTGCGTACCTCATACTCTTCCGGAACCATATCAAAGTAGATCCACTGTCCGTCTTTTCCGTCCACCATACCTTTGGCACGAAGGATCACACCGAGATCTTCTGCTTCTGACAGTGTCTTTAATGCAGCTTCGATTTCCTCTTTTGTATACTTCTTAGCAGTCTCACGACCCCAGCTTGTAAATACTTCATCTGCATGATGATGGTGATGATCGTGACCGCATCCACACTCGCCATCATGGTGATGATGTTCGTGATCGTGGTCATGTCCGCATCCGCACTCATCGTCATGGTCGTGATGCTCATGTTCGTGGTCATGGTCACATCCGCACTCGCATCATGATCATGGTGATGATGCTCATGCTCGTGGTCATGATCGTGATGTCCACCGCATACCGGGCAGAAATCTTCGTCTTCTTCTCTTCCCTGCTCCATCGCTTCCAGGATCTGTGCACCGTCCAGTTTTTCGATCGGAGTGGTAATGATCACTGCGTCTTTGTTCACTTCACGGATCAGAGCGACTGCTTTTGCTACTTTCTCCTCAGTAGCCTTCGGTGTATCGGTACGGCTCAAAATAATCGTTCTTGCATACTGTAACTGGTTCTCGAAGAACTCACCGAAGTTTCTCATATACATTTTGCATTTGTTTACATCCGCTACGGTTGTATAGCTGTTCAGGCTGATCTCGCAGTCCACATCTACACCTTTTACCGCTTTGATGACGTCAGAGAGTTTGCCTACACCTGACGGCTCGATGATGATACGATCCGGATGATAGGTTGTGATCACTTCTTTCAGAGAAGTTCCGAAATCACCTACCAGAGAACAGCAGATACATCCGGAGTTCATCTCACGGATCTCGATACCGGAGTCCTTTAAGAATCCTCCGTCGATACCGATCTCTCCAAATTCATTTTCAATCAGCACTACCTGCTCACCTTTTAAAGCTTCAGAGAGCAGTTTTTTAATCAGTGTTGTTTTTCCGGCTCCTAAAAATCCTGAAATAATGTCAATCTTTGTCATGTTTTTTACCTCCTGAAAAACGCCCAAAAAGGGCTGTTTTCTCTAAAACAGCCCTGAATTTTTGTCTGCATATCCTGTGAGTTCTTTCAACAGTTCCTGTCAAAAGAACTCACAGGATATTCTTACCGAATAGTTACTCCTCTATACTTTTATCACGTTTTGTCCAAAAAGTAAAGCCCCCTTTGCGTTTCGGTTTCATGCATCTAACCGTTCTTTTCATGCAAAAGGAGCTTATTTTTCTGTATGTATTATCCGTGGATCATCAGATGGACGATCTCCCGGTCTGTCTCGAGCATACCCTCAGATGCCAGTTTGCCCACACAGCGGATCGTATTTTCCACGCCTTTTTTCACGATACCGTCGCCGCCGATAAACTGCTGTCCGTTCTTGTACATAAAGTAACCGAGGATTCCCGCATCTACGGAGGACGCGATCTTTGCTGCACAGGACGCTTTTGCTCCGTCGCAGATCATACCGGATACAATGGCAAGACCGTTGACAATGGCATGTTCGCCCTCTTTCTGACCGTCTCCATACAGGTAGGCGATCCCGGCGCCACATCCACATCCGGCTCCTACCGCACCGCAGTACGCGGAGATCTGCCGATTCCTTCTTTGATATGGATCGTTGCCAGATTCGAGATCACCAGCGCCCGGTACATCGTCTCCTCCGATACCTGCAGTTCTTTTGCAAAAACCACGATCGGGACAGAAGCTGTGATTCCCTGGTTACCGCTTCCGGAATTGATCACCACCGGAAGTTCACAGCCGTTCATTCTTGCATCGGAACCGGCAGCTGCCATGGCCTTGGCACGCACCTTGACATCCTGATCGCCGTAAGTGGCCAGCAGAACCTTTCCGATATTGGCTCCATAATTACCGCGGAGCCCTTCCTCGGCGATCACCATGTTGTAACGAACCTGACGTTCCAGTACTTCCCGGACATCTGCAAGATCCACTTCCTTTGCAAATGCAAAGATTTTTTCTATGGTAAGCGTCGATTTGTCTGCCAGTGCGGATTCTTCTTTTCCGGTAATCTCTTTTGCCAGAAGAATCTCCCCGTTTCTGGACACATGCACCAGATTCGTGTGGAAATCGGTGATCCGTACACTCGCGTTATCTTCTCCGTGATATAAAGTAATCTGAATATCAAAGATCAGATCAGAGGATGCCTCACAGACACTGCACGGAACCTCTTTCAGGAAGGTTCCCATCGCTTCGATGTCTTCCTGTTCCACATGGAGATGACCTCCAGTTCCTTCGCAGCATCTCCTGCTACGATTCCGGCAGCTGCAGCGGCTTCGATTCCACGTAAGCCCCCGGTATGGGGAACAACCACGCTTTTTACATTTTTTATAATATTTCGGCTGACCGCAACCTCCACCCGCTCCGGCAGGGGTCCCAGTGTCTTTCTGGCAACAGCTCCCGCATAAGCGATGGCGATAGCTCGGTACATCCCATCGCCCGGCACCAGTTCATCTTTCAGGATCTGGACATAGGTTCGGTAAAGTTCTTTTGAAAGCATATTTTTATCTGTTCCTCACTCTTTTTATTTTTTCCAGCAGGCCACCATATGACCCGGTGTTCTCTCTTCCAGTTCCGGTTCCTGCTGTCTGCACTGCTCGGTCGCATAAGGACAGCGTGTATGGAAACGACAGCCGGACGGAACATGCAGCGGACTCGGAAGGTCTCCCTCGATGCCGCAGTGTTCCAGGCTGAGTGCCCGCTTCGGATCTGCGATCGGAATGGAGGCCAGCAGTGCCCGGGTGTATGGGTGGCATGGATTATCATACACTTCATCGCTGTCTCCGCTCTCCACGATCTTACCAAGGTACATCACACCGATCCGGTCGGAGATATGGCGCACCATGGACAGATCATGTGCCACAAACAGATAAGTCAGTCCCAGTTCCTGCTGCAGATCTTCCAGCACGTTGACAACCTGTGCCTGGATCGATACGTCCAGTGCGGAGATCGGTTCGTCGCAGAGCAGGAATTCCGGATGGACGGATAAGGCTCTTGCGATACCGATACGCTGACGCTGTCCGCCGGAAAACTCATAGGCATATTTTTCCATATCGTCTGCCTTCATACCTACTTTTTCGAGAAGGCTTACGATCCGCTCATCCATCTCTTTTTCCGGAAGATTTTCAAAGACAGCAATCGGTTCAGCCATGATTTCTCTTACATTCTGATGGGGATCCAGCGCAGAATAAGGATCCTGAAAAATAATCTGCATTCTTTTATGATATGCAAGGAGTTCTTTACCTTTTGTCTTTGTGATGTCGTGACCGTCGTAGGTTAAGATCCATCGGTCGGCTCATACATACGGATCAGAGTACGTCCCAGTGTGGACTTTCCACAGCCGGACTCTCCCACCAGACCGAAGGTTTCTCCTTTTTTGATAGAAAGGTTCACACGGTCCACCGCCCGTACTTCCTGTACCAGTTTTCCGAAGAAATTTTTGACCGGGAAATACTTGGACAGATTCTTCGCTTCCAGAAGATATTGTTCTTTTGTTTCCATATTATTTCTCCTCTTCTTTCTTCTCTTTCTCGTCCAGTTCTTCTTTTGTGAAGATACATCTGGAGGACTGGGTATCGGAATATGCCCGCATGGACGGGATCCCTTTCTTACATTCCTCGCATGCAAACCGACAGCGGGTCACAAATGGACATCCTGCCGGCGGATTCGCCAGAGACGGTGCCATACCCGGGATCGGTTCGAGACGTTCCCGACATCCACTCTCACATTTTGGAATCGCATGAAGCAGTGCTCTCGTGTACGGATGGGTCGGATGTTCGAAGATCTCTTCTGTGGTTCCCTCTTCCATGATCAGACCCCCGTACATCACTTCGATCCGTTTCGCCAGAGAAGCTACCACCCCGAGATCGTGGGTGATCAGAATAATATTCATCTGCTCATTTTCATTTAACTGTTTGAGGAGCTGCAGAATCTGCGCCTGGATGGTTACATCCAGTGCGGTTGTCGGTTCATCGGCGATCAGCAGCCGCGGCTGGCAACACAGTGCCATTGCGATCATGACACGCTGTCTCATACCACCGGAAAATTCATGGGGATACTGATCCATCCGGCTTTCTGCCGACGGGATCCCTACCTTTCCCAGCATATCGATGGCTACTTTTCTTGCTTCTGCCTTGCTCAGGTTCTGATGACGTCGGAGTACCTCGATCATATGATACCCGATCTTTTTCAGCGGATTCAGGCAGTCATCGGATCCTGGAAGATCATTGCCATATCTTTTCCACGCATTTTCCGTTTTTCTTTTTCAGACATGGACAGCAGATCCTTCTGCAGCAGTTCCAGATGATCTGCCTGCACATCTGCATTTTCTCCGAGAAGTCCCATGACCGACTTCATGGTTACACTTTTCCCACTTCCGGACTCTCCTACAATAGCCAGAATATCTCCTTCATCCACATGGAGGGAGACACCGCGCACCGCCTGAATCTTCTGTTTGTGACTCTCAAACGTAGTGGTCAGATTGTCTATGGTTAATACTCTGTTTTCTTTCATCTCCACTCCTCCTATTTGCCTGCATCCATGACACGGGGATCTACATAGATACGAAGCAGATTGCCCAGTTTGTTGAACGCAAAGATGGTCAGCATGATTAAAAGACCGGGGATGATCGCCATGTAAACGGCATTCTGCAGGTTACTCTGTGCACTCTGCAGTAATTTTCCCCAGGAAGACAGCGGTTCCTGAATACCGATCCCCAAGAAACTTAAGGAAGATTCTGTCATGATCGCATTGGAGATACTGGTAGTCGCTGCGATGATGATCGTCGGCAGTACCGAAGGAATCAGATGACGGAGTACCATTTTAAATAACGGCACACCGGTAAAGTCCGCATAGAGGACGTATTCCCTCTCTTTGACGGACATAACCTCCGCACGCACCAGACGGGCGATTTCCATCCAGGAGAAAAATCCGATCACGATAATAATGGACACCAGTCCCTGTTTGAAGAAAATACTGATAACCGTAACCAGGATCAGCCACGGAATGGACTGCAGAATGTCAACGATCCGCATCAGGATACCATCTATGATACCGCCGAGGTAACCGGCAAGAATCCCAACAGTGACACCGATGGTCACACTCATCAGCATGGCAAGCACGCCGACCAGCAGGGACACACGGCCTCCGTAGATGACACGCGCCAGGTAATCACGGCCCACTTCATCGGTTCCGAAAATATGGGCACTGCTTGGTGCCTCTAACATATGAGCGACATCGGTTTTATTCGGTTCCAGCGGGAGCACCGGAGCCAGTAAGGATAAGATCAGGATCAGCGCAAGGAAGATAATAGAGAATATTGCGATTTTGTCGTGCTTTAATGCTCCCAGACATTTTCCAGACGTTTTTTTTGAGAATGATTCATTGCCATACGATTACCCCATCTTTCTGATACGCGGATCTGTCACGCAGTATAAAATATCGGACAGCAGGTTTCCCAGGACCACCAGGGTGGAAGACAATATCAGAACGATCATGACAATCGGATAGTCCATACCCTGCACCGCCTTGATAAAATACGGTCCGATACCCGGCCAGCTGAATACGGTTTCCGTGATAACCGCACCTGTTACCAGCGTTGGTAATGCCATACCCAGTTTTGTGATAACCGGAAGCAGTACGTTCTTACAGACATGTTTGAACATGATCTCTGCTTTGGAAGCACCAAATGCCTTCTGTACCATAACATAATCCTCGGAGTACTGTGTGATCGTGGAAGAACGCACATAACGCACATTGTCCGGGATAAATGCCAGTGTCAGCACCAGATACGGTGTAATAAAATGCAACAGGAAATCAGACAAGGTATTCACGCCTACCGTATGCATGCCAAGGATCGGAAGGATCCGCAGTTTATAGCCGAACAGATAGATAAAGAGCATCGCTACCCAGAAAGTCGGCATCGCGATCCACAGAGAACAGATCCCGTCGATCATTTTGTCCAGCCATTTGTTTTTGTGAGAACCGGCCACCAGACCCAGCACGATTGAGATCACATAGGCAGTCAGATAAGACGGCAGCACCAGCTTGATCGTGTTCGGGATTCTTGTCGCCAGCTCATCGAAAATATTCGTTTTTGTCACGATAGAATAGCCGAAGTTTCCATTCAGGATTCCTTCCAGCCAGCGGATATACTGCACGTAGACCGGCTGATCATAGCCGTATTTTTCACGGATCATCTGTACCATCTCCGGAGACATCTTCGGAGTTGTCATGGCATCGATGGCATCATACGGTGCCAGATGAATCAGAGAAAAACACAGAATCGTGATCACGATGATCAGTGGGATCGCAGTAAGAATACGTTTGAAAATATACTTTGCCATACCTTTTTCTCCTTTTGTTTTTCATTCTTAAGCCCAAAAAGCGGAACTCTTCGCCTGTTTCAGAAGAATTCCGCCCTCATTATAAATAGTGTCTAATCTTTGATGATTACTTATTCAGCAATTTTCAGACTGGAAGTATCCTCGAAGGTATATACCGGAACAAGTCCTGCATCTTCCACACCCTGGATTCTGTTGTTTACAACCAGGATCTTGTTGTTGGAAATGATCGGATAGAAGGCACCTGTATCCTGGACAGCTGCCTGCAGTTTTGCATAGGTTACCTTTCTTGCAGACTCATCCAATTCAGAACGACCTTCCTCAAACAGCTGATCGATGGTATCGTATCCACTGTAGTGCATGTAGTTGTAAGCACCATCATTTTCAAACAGGCTGGAGAAGGTATCCGGGTCAATACCCATGATGTAACCGCCCAGATACATATCGTACTCGTTATCCGGATCCTTCATTGCGTTTGCAATGGCTGTTCCGTCTCCGCCGGCAAGTTCTACGGTTACTCCAACTTCCTTCAGCTGTTCCTGAATCAGCAGAGCCTGTGCGGACTGTACCGCATCACTGGACATATAACCAAGTTTCAGCTTCAGACCACTTACGCCTGCATCTTCCAGCATGCTTTTTGCTTTGTCAACATCCTGCTCGTATTTTTCCACACCATCTTCTGTATAGACTGGCTGTTTGTTGGCAGGAAAGTATACGGAATACTATAATATTCAGAAGATTCAAACGCTGCATCATCCATGGCTTTTCTGTCCATAGCATACAGCAGTGCTTTACGGACTTTTTCATCTGTTACACGATTGCAGTTGATCTCCAGATAGCCAACACGTCCTTCACTGTAGGAGTAAGTAGACAGGTTGCTTGCATCCAGATCCAGCTTTTTCACCTGCTGCGGTGTCATCTGGTAAGCATCTACTTCACCATTCTGCAGGGCAAGGATTGCTGTGTCTGCGTTCTCGATAATCTGGAATACAACATTTTTGATTGATGGTTCGCCCTTATAATAATTCTCGTTTGCTTCGAATTTCAGATATGAGCCTGACTGATAATCTACCAGTTTGTAAGGACCGGTTCCTACGGAGTTCATGTTGTAATCGTTATGCTCAAAATCTGTGACATCTTTGTAGATGTGCTCTGGCATAATGAAAATCTGACTTAACATCTCGATAGCCGTAGGTGTTACGAACGGGAATGTGAAAGATACGGTGTAGTCATCCACTTTTTCCACTTTTACCGTTCCCTGATCGTAAACCAGCTGAGAATAAGCCCAGCCAAGGTTATCCTCCTGTTCCATGGCTTCGTATGTGAATACCACGTCATCTGCGGTAAATGGTTCACCGTCAGACCATTTCACATCATCTCTCAGTTTAAATGTATAGGTCAGATTGTCATCGGATACGCTGTAATCTGTAGCCAGGAACCAGTTAATTCCATCGGCATTATTCATATACAGTGGGGAGTAGATCATCTTTACAGTAGATAATCCCCAACGGTCAGATGTTGTAATAACATTGACAGTCTCTGTAGGGTCCCCGGAGATGGCATAGGTAAATGTGCTGTCACCAGAAGTCTCTGTGGTAGCTGTACTGCTGTCGGCAGTGGTTGTGCCTGCTGTACTGTCATCTTCTGCAACCGGATCTTTTCCGCCACAGGCTGTCAGACTTGCTGCAAGCATCGCTGTCAGAGTAAGTACAGATACAAGTTTTTTGAATCTTTTCATTTTACTCTTTCTCCTCCTTATTTAGCCTGATTTTTTAACAATCATACTTCATCATGTTAGCAAAGGAAGGTACATTTGTCAATTCATTTTCGTCATAAACATAGTTTTTTGGTATGTTTCTGATTCGTTCACTGATAATATCCCGCGAGGTGTTTTTTGTATTGTTCTCACAAATCGAAAAAAGCCCGGAAATAACCGGTGATTTTTCCGGTTTCCGGACTTTTCTCAGGTCATCAGCTGCTTTTTTCACAGCTTCTGACTTCACATGCCATCTTCACATTTCTTGTTGTTATATTTTTTACGCCCTGTCCCAGAAGCTCCCGGAACCGTTCCTCATCATTGACGGTCCAGACGGACAGATCAATATCATTTTCACCGGTCACACGGATAAATTCTTCTGTGGCAATCTTTTCATTTACATTCACGGTATGTATTCCGTATTTTCTGCAGGCTCTGCTGATTTTGTATGCCGCCTGTTCAAAAAGAAGATCCTCTTTTTGTTCCTTATAAATATCCGGAAGATATTCCTCGATGTTCCAGAACACTTCCACATCTCTCCAGATACAGGATTCTGTCACCGGAACCGGACGGACACTTCCGGAATAAAGGATCTGCTCTGTCTTCAGTCCGGATATCAGGGCCAGCTGACGAACCGCCACTTCCAGCCCACACTCTTTCAGATCGCAGTTGATCCGCATCCCCGGATATTTTCCCATCATACGGAATACATCAGCAAGACGTACCGCATCTTCATCTGTCTTATCGTGGGACAGAATCAGAATTCCGTTTTCTCCCATCCGTACATCTACTTCCAGTGCATCGGCTCCTGTCTGCATCGCATACGCTACGAATTCCAGACTGTTTTCTTTCGTTCCGTCCGCTCCGGAATGGGCGGTTATCATAGTCTCTCCCATTATTTTTCCCAGTCCTTTTCTTTCAGATTTGTATAGATATAAACTGCTGCAGACACTGAACAGATCAGGAACATGATCACAGACAGTGCTGCGGAACGATTGTAGGACAGATATTTGTTAAACTGATCGTACAGAGCGATACCGAGCATCTTCGGTGAGTTGCCGCCCATCAGGTACGGAGTGGTAAAGGAACCCACATTGGACATAAATACAAACGTGGATGCCACCACCACATCTTTCATGGACAGTGGCAGGATCATGCTGGTGAAGGTTTTCCATCTTCCGCACCGCTGTCTCTCGATGCCTCAATGATCGAATCCGGGATCGCTCCCAGTCCTGCGGCGATCATCATGGTTGCAAACGGGATGTTAAACCACATATTCATCACGATGATACCACTTGCATGATACATCAGCCCCAGCTTGATGTCCAGTCCGAACAGCAGACCGATCCGGTTGATCAGTCCCGAATCACGGATGATCGTGATCATCGCATACACGGCACACATGTCGGTACAAATCGCGGAAGCAGGTACAGCATGCCGATGGCTCTCGAGATCCGGGATTTGACAAACCGCAGATACAGTGCCAGAAGATATGCCAGCACAATGGCGATCACAACCGTCACGATGACGACAAACAGGGTGTACAGCAGGTTGTTTCTCTGTGCGGTTTCGGTAAAAAAGTAGGTATAGTTTGCTGTGGTAAATGCGCCGGTATCCTCATCCTGAAAACTCTGGATCACTGCGGATACGATCGGATAAGCGACTGTCAGCATTACTACCAGGAATGCCGGCAGCACCATTCCGTACGCTGCCAGCAGTCCTTTTGTCTTATTCTTCATATTTGCTCCTTTGGATCTGACTCTAGTTCAGAGTTCCGATCTCGTTATCCCATTTTTCGTTGAAGTCTGTAGACAGATCTCCGATAGACATGATACGGAAGTTGCTGACATCCAGGCTTTCCACATCTTCATAACCGGTCATATCCAGCTGTGCGGTATCGATCAGCGGAATTGCTGCCATCTGTTTTACCAGAATCTCCTGTGCATCTGTGGTAAGGATGTAGTTCATGAATGCGTAAGCGCTTCTTCGTTGGAACCGAAGGTCGGGATTGCCAGAGACTGGAGAGAACCGGTCAGAGACGGATCGATCTGTGTGATCTTAATGGTGTCTTTTAAGGTTCCTTCCGCTCTCTGGGACAGTACCATATCTGCCCAGTTCGGACACATATCGATCTCACCCTGGTTCAGCAGGTCCAGAGTACCCTGGTTTTTGCTCGGGTAAACCACAGAACCGCCGGACTGATACATATACGGGTGAATGGATTTCAGGAAGTCAAATCCTTCGGTCCACTGGTCTTCCCAGGAAGGATCGTCAGAGGTAATCGCCTCTTCCGGCATGTAGTTGTATACGGAAGTACGCACGAAAGAATCTCCGGCTCCACCGGTTCCCGGTGCATTGTAGGCGAATCTTCCCGGGTTATCCTTCATCCACTGTACCAGCTCATCCATAGTCTTCGGCGGTGTCGGTACTTTTTCGGAATCGTAAGCCAGAATAACGGTAGTTCCACGATAAGGCTGTACATAATCCGTTGCCAGAGCGCTTTTTGCTTCTACATTTTCAGAATTCGGGATTTTGTTCTTATCCAGTTTTACAAAAGCTTCCTCTCCGATCTGGGAAATCACTTTGGACAGATCATCACCACCCAGATCTACCAGATCATAATCTGTATCCGTCTGTTTTGCTTTGTAAGCGGCTGCCAGCATATCTGTCATGGACTGTGTTCCGGTACCACTCAGCATAAACTGCAGTTCTGCCTGATATTTGTCTGCATATTCGGAATTATTATTAAAATCATCGATCAGTGTCTCAAAAACCTGACGTACATTATCAGAACCACTGGCCCAGATCGTCAGTGTTGATTTTCCATCTGTACTTTCCTGTGTCTGTGCACTGTCTGTACCTGCACCGTCAGAACCTCCTGTGCACCTGTTCCACATCCTGCCATAGATACCAGCATCATTCCGGCAAGCATCGCTGCCATTACTTTTTTCATTTTCATTTTTTCATTTCTCCTCATTTGCTTTTGTTATGGATTCTTCTATATGATGATGTCAGAAGCAGACATTAGCTGCCCCCGGCTTATTGTCTCACTGTCTTACGCAGCCTGGGAAAATACCGTGTGTTTTCCGATCGTGAGATTTACCAGATCTCCCTCGCGAAGCTGATCACTCAGTTCCCGGTCGACATAACATTTGATGATCTCATTTCCACGCTGTACTGTCAGAACCACATAATGACCGAGCATCATGATCGTGCGGACAACTGCTTCCATCGGACCGTGTCCCTTGTTGACTACGATATCCTCCGGACGGACTGCAATCGTGCTGCCGCCATTCCGGATAAAGTTCATCTCCCCGATGAAGGATGCCACATGAAGGGTTGCCGGGCTGTCGTAGATTTCTCCCGGTGTTCCTACCTGATCAAATTTTCCTTTGTTCATAACCACGATCCGGTGGGACAGTGCCATCGCCTCCTCCTGGTCATGGGTTACGAAAATAACCGTGATACCGAGGTCGCTCTGGATCTTTTTCAGCTCCTCACGCATCTGCTGGCGGATCTTCGCATCCAGTGCGGAAAATGGCTCGTCCAACAGTAACAGAGATGGTTTTAACAACAGGGAGCGGGCAATCGCGATTCGTTGCTGCTGACCACCGGAGAGCTGTCCCGGATATTTTTTCTCAAAACCGCTCATGGAAACCAGTTCCAGCATCTTTTTAATCTCTGCATCTATCTCCTTTTTCGGAACCTTCCGCAGTTTTAAGCCGAATGCCAGATTTTCATAGATGGTCATATGCGGCCAGAGATTATAACTCTGAAACACCATAGCGGTCGGTCTTTTTTCCTGTGGCAGATTCACAATGGACTGTCCGTCCACCAGAATATCCCCGTCAGTCACATCCATGAACCCACCGATGGTTCTTAAGATCGTGGATTTACCACATCCGGAAGGTCCGAGGAAGGTTACGATTTCTCCTTCGTACACTTTCAGATTAATGTGTTCCACACCGTCTCCGTTATCATATTTTTTTGCCATATCTTTTAATTCCAGTTTTACTTTTCGTTCTTCCATACTAACTTCTTTCTATCCTCCTGGATATTCTTTCACTTTTTACTTCATCTTGAAACCACCGGCAATTGCTTCCGGTCCGATATATTTTCTCATCACAAAGATCAGCAGTGCCGACGGAATGATCAGCAGAATGGCAAATACCGCACCGATCTGGATCGCGGAGCTGTCAAGCACGATTCCGTACATGGCTACCGGCATGGTCTGGATTCTCGCAAGACCTACCAGCATTGTTCCCTGTGCCTCTTCCATGGAACCAAGGAAGGTGTACAGGGTGGCAACTGCGATTCCCGGCATCGCATCGGCAGTGTCACCTTGAAGAAGGTACGGACCGGACTTGCACCAGCATCCCTCGCAGCTTCCTCTTGCTGCCGGTGTACGTTGCGGAACGCACTCGAGGGCAGCCATACCATAAACATCATGGAGTTGATCATGTGAATGATAATTACTCCGGCATATGTTCCCATCAGTCCGTATTTGTAAAATAAAACGGCGATGGAAGTGTAGATGCCCAGCTTTGGGAATGCATTGGTCAGCAGGAAGGACAGCATAAATACTTTTCTTCCCGGATACTGAAATCTCGCCAGTGAGTACGCCGCCGGAATACAGAAGATCATCGAGATCACAGTCGTCGCAATCGCATGATAAAGGACTGGATCATCGAAGACACCAGACTCTTCTGTCCGAACACATACCCCCACCACTTAAAGCCCCACTCCTGTGGAAGTACTGACGGCACATTATATTCATTTGCAAACGCTAACATCAGCATATTCAACAGCGGTCCGTAAAAGAATAAGATAAATACGGCCAGCAGGATAAATTCCAGAAACTTCTTCTTTCCAACGGCATGATAAAACCGTCTCGGATTTAACATCTTAAACATCTTTTTCGTTCTCCTTTCCGAAAGACAGAGTATCATGCCCGGGCGGGGTGCTTCTATCGTGGTTTTGTAAAGTTGTGTTAATTTTTTGTAATTCACATACAATTTACAGAACTTTTATTTGGGCATTGCGGACGAACCAAATACGCTCCGCACGCTTTGCTCATTATCACAGCATTCGCTCGCCATGGAACTTGCAGGCAATTATTGATATGCAATGAAAAAAAAACCTGCCAGCAGTTCATAATTCTCTGCTGACAGGTTCTGTCATTCTTTTTTATCTTTATTTTTTTCCTTAATTAAATGCAAACACTGCAACTTCATACGGAGCCAGCGGGTATGCCACATGGTATGGCTGTCCGTCACATTCTCCCTTGACCGGTTTGAATACCGGATTGTCCACATGATGCTGTCCGCCGTAAGCCGGGTCTGCACTGCTCAGGATTAATTTACACTGTTTCTTCTGCGGTACACCTACCCAGTAGTCTTTCCGTTCTACCGGAGTAAAGTTGCAGACAAACAGCAGGTTGTTTCTTTTCGTCGGTGACCAGCGGATGAAACTGTAGATGCTTCTGTCTGCATCATTGGCATTGATCCATTGAAAACCATCATAGCCATTGGCATCCGCATACAGTGCCGGATATTTTTTATACATCATCTGCAAATCTCTTACATAATCCTGTAACTGCTGATGTCTTGCCTCACGGAGCAGATACCAGTCAAGCTCTCTCGCCTCACTCCACTCCTGAAACTGTCCGAACTCCTGTCCCATAAAAAGCAGTTTCTTACCCGGGTGACCCATCATGAAGGAATATCCGGCTTTCAGATTCTCAAATTTATCATCGTACTCTCCGGGCATCTTGTTGATCATGGAGCATTTCAGATGGACGACTTCATCATGAGACAGTACCAGAATATACTCCTCGCTGAAGGCATACGTCATGGAGAAGGTCATCTTATTATGATTGAATTTTCTGAAATACGGATCCAGTTTCATATACTCCAGGAAATCGTGCATCCATCCCATGTTCCACTTAAACGTGAATCCGAGACCGTTCTCTTTTTCCACATCTCCGGTTACTTTCGGCCATGCAGTAGACTCTTCAGCGATCATCATGGTTCCTTTGTTTCTTCCAAGAATCAGAGTATTCAGATGCTTGAAAAATTCAATAGCCTCCAGGTTCTCGTTACCGCCATATTTGTTCGCGATCCACTGTCCGTCTTTCTTTCCATAATCCAGATACAGCATGGACGCCACTGCATCCACACGCAGACCGTCTACATGGAACTCTTCGATCCAGTACAGTGCGTTCGCGATCAGGAAATTCTTGACTTCGTTTTTTCCATAATTAAAGATCTTGGTACCCCAGTCCGGATGCTCTCCCTGACGTGGGTCAGAATGCTCGTAGATACAGGTTCCGTCAAACTCTGCCAGTCCGTGAGCATCTTTCGGAAAATGCGCCGTACCCAGTCGAGGATGACACCGATCTTATTTTTATGTAAATAATTGACCAGATATTTGAATTCTTTCGGAGATCCGAAACGGGCGGTCGGTGCATAGTAACCGGTAACCTGATAACCCCAGGAACCGTCAAACGGATGCTCCGCGATGCCCATCAGTTCCACATGAGTATAACCCATACGTTTTACATAATCTGCCAGCTCATGTGCCAATTCCCGATAGCTGTAGAAACCGTCCGGATCTGCCTCAGATGCCGGATGTTTTTTCCAGGACCCCGGATGTACTTCGTAGATTGAGAGAGCCGCTCTTCTCGGATCGGTCTCTTTTCTCTTCTTCATCCATGCGGCATCGCCCCATTTGAAACCTGTGATATCCGCGATACGGGATGCATTGCCCGGGCGCATCTCAGACCAGCTTGCATAAGGATCTGCTTTGTACAGCAGTCTTCCGTCCATGGCACGGATACAGAATTTATACAGATCTCCCACTTTGGCTCCTGCAACAAAAGTCTCCCAGACACCGATCGGTCCTGTCTTTTTCATCGGATGGCGCTCCGGATCCCAGTCATTAAACTCACCGACAACAGAAACATCCTCTGCGTTCGGTGCCCATACTGCAAAATACGTGCCGCTTTTTCCATTCTGTGTTACCGGATGTGCTCCCAGTTTCTTATAAATATCATAATGCGTTGCCTGACCAAACAAATATTGATCCAGTTCCCCAAACTCCATCTTTGCCATATCCCCGTCTCCTTTTTTCTTTTATCTTAACTGTCTTTCCAGTTATTTTTTCACACTTATACATGCAACTGTTCCATACTTTCGCAGTTACGAATAAATACCGTACAGGAACTGTCGGACGATCTCATACGTTCTCTGATCCGTCATCACCAGTCCGTGTTCTTCATCCTGCTCTCTTCCCAGCATCATCATATGGGAATCCAGAATCCCCATGAAGCTGACCGCGAACTGCTCCTGACGGCCGCCCATATTTCCCAGACGTTCTGCAGAATCCTCGAAGATCCGCACCACAAGCTGGTAATACTTCTGGATCAGCGGATACACCGTACGGAATCCTTCCGATTTTTTTCCGGAATAAAACTGACTCAGCATAAACAGATAAAACTGCCAGTGGCTTCCCGCAAAATCAAAATATGCTCTCGCCACACGATATAACACCTGCGGGACATCCCCCGGTTCTTCCACTGCTTTTTCCAGCATCTCTTCCAGAATACGACTGTTCTCCTCAAGGATCGTTTCCATCAGTCCCTGCTTGCTTCCAAAATAATAATACAACGTCGGTTTTGTAATTCCGGACTGTTCTGCAATCTCCTGCACCCCAACCGCATCATATCCACGGGCACAAAACAGTTCCAGCGCTTTTTCCATGATCAGCTGCCGATTATCCATCTGTTTCATCCCCTTTTCCTTATATTTATCAGCTGTTGATTCCTATTTTCCCAGGATTACTCCTTGTTTTCCTATATTATACCAATCGGTATAGATGGTGTCAACGCAATCTTCTCCTTCCGATTCTTGCTTTTTTACCAAAAAAAGTAATTATTTTTCATTAATTTTCACAAAATCTTCAGATATGTTTTCCTGTATTTGTGGTACAATAAAATCTGAAATTCTAACAAGGGGGAGTGAATTATGAAATGTCCATCCTGTGGTGCTGAGGTCACCGGTCGTTTTTGCAGCTACTGCGGTGCACCGCTTCCGACCGCTTCCAATGACAATACTTCAGTCACAAAAAATACAGATACCGATCGTCTGGTGGATGACTGGCAGTCCTTCGATGATTACGTAAACCGCAACTCATCAAAAACAGTCGCTAATAATGGCAACGGTACCGGTAGTCCTGCTTCCGGTAAAAATGAGACTCCTGCTGCCAGACGTCGGGAAGAGAACAAAAAAAATCCAAACTCCGGTTCCGGCAGATCCAGAAATACTGCCACAAACCAGCATACGATTCATAAAACTACCACGCAGAAAA
>ENA-OQIO01000306-OQIO01000306.1-human-gut-metagenome-genome-assembly--contig:-NODE-306-length-26763-cov-2.682648_pt1 | contig 26763 bp, 28 predicted proteins | sample MGYA00242573_ERZ504737 | MGnify/ENA primary metagenome ERZ504737 (study PRJEB26092, sample SAMD00036203) | human gut metagenome | host: Homo sapiens | study: EMG produced TPA metagenomics assembly of...
CTCGGCCAGGATGACGTCGCCGGAATCGACGGCGGCGCGCCATTCGCGCCGGTGCCACGAGCGGACGCTCGGATTCGATCAGCGGCACGGCCTGACGCTGCATGTTGGTGCCCATCAGCGCTCGGTGGCCCTCATCGTGCTCCAGGAACGGAATCAGGGAGGCGCCGACGGAAACCATCTGACGCGGGGAGACGTCCATGTAATCGACGGAGCTGACCGGCACATCGACCGCTTCCTCTTCGCCGACTCGGGCAAGGGCCTGCTTCTTGACGAAGTTGCCGTTCTCGTCGAGCTCCTGGTTGGCCTGGGCGATGACGTGCTCGGCATCGCGGTCTGCGGTCATGTACTCGACTTCGTCGGTGACGTGGCCGTTGACGACCTTACGGTACGGGGTCTCGATGAAACCGAACGGGTTGATGCGTCCGAAGGTTGCCAGAGAGCCGATCAGACCGATGTTCGGGCCTTCAGGAGATTCGATCGGGCACATACGGCCGAAGTGGGACGGGTGCACGTCGCGCACTTCCATGGAGGCGCGGTCGCGGGACAGGCCACCGGGGCCCAGAGCGGACAGACGACGCTTGTTGGTCACGCCAGCCAGCGGGTTGTTCTGGTCCATGAACTGGGACAGCTGGGAAGTGCCGAAGAACTCCTTGATGGTGGCGTTCACCGGACGGATGTTGATCAGGGACTGCGGGGTGATGGCCTCCGGATCCTGGGTGGTCATACGCTCGCGGACCACACGCTCCATACGGCTCAGGCCGGTGCGCAGCTGGTTCTGGATCAGCTCGCCGACCTGGCGGATACGACGGTTGCCGAAGTGGTCGATATCGTCGACGTCCACGCGCAGGTCAACGTCCTTGCCGTCGCGCTTGCCCGGGAACTTGGTATCGCCCGCATGCAGGGTGACCAGGTACTTGATGGTGGCGATGATGTCTTCGCGGGACAGGCTGCGGTCGTTGATGTCCTTTTCCAGACCAAGCTTGCGGTTGATCTTGTAACGGCCGACGCGGGCCAGATCGTAACGCTTGGTGTTGAAGTAGAAGGAGTCCAGCAGGTTCTTGCCGGCTTCCGGGGTCGGGGTGTCAGCCGGACGGATCTTGCGGTACAGGTCGGTCAGGGCCTCGTCCTGGGTCTGCACGGTCTCCTTGACGAGCGCGTCCATGACCAGCGGGTAGTCCTTGAAAGCGTCGGCGATCTCATCCTTGGTCATGCCGATGGCCATGAGGAACACGATGGCGGACTGCTTGCGCTTGCGGTCCACGCGCACGCCGAGGACGTCGCGCTTGTCGATCTCGAACTCGAGCCATGCGCCACGGCTCGGGATGATCTTCGCGCCGAAGACCTCCTTATCGGAGGTACGGTCCTGGGAACGGTCGAAGTACACGCCCGGGGAACGCACGAGCTGGGACACGATCACTCGCTCGGTGCCGCCGATGATGAAGGTGCCGTGCGGGGTCTGCAGCGGGAAATCGCCCATGAACACGGTCTGGGACTTGATTTCGCCGGTGTCGCCGTTTTCGAATTCGGCGTTCACGTACAGCGGTGCGGAGTAGGTGTAATCCTTCTCCTTGCACTCCTGCACGGTGTGGCGCGGCTCTTCGAAGTACGGATCGGAGAAGGTCAGGCTCATGGTCTGAGCGAAGTTCTCGATCGGGGAGATCTCCTGGAAGACCTCATCAAGACCGGAGGTGTGCGGCACGGTGTTGGTGCCGTTCTCCAGATCCTCCTGGACTCGCTTCTGCCAGCGCTCGTTGCCGATGAGCCAGTCAAAGCTGTCAGTCTGTACACCCAACAGGTAGGGTACATCAATGGGCTCGCGGATGGAGCCGAAATTCACACGGTCCGACGCCTTGTGCAGATCAATATCATGCTGGTCGGCGCGTGCGATGATGGTGGTGGTGTTCGTCGTAGCCTCAGCCAATGGACGTTCCTTATCGCTCGCTAATCGTATCGATATGTTTCCCCGGAAGCGCTCTCATTGGCCACCATATGCCTAATACGCGGGCGCCTCTTCCTTGTCAGCGTGCCCGCTATATGACACGCATCTACGCAAAGTCATAAGAATAGCATAGCCTGTAGATTTTATTCCACTGTGATGCCGACCGGTTCCGACTTGGTTTTCGCATGTCCTTTGACCGACAGTTGGGCCGAATACACGCCACGGTCCACGTTCGGCAGGTCCGCCGCGTCGGCGCATTCGCTGCCGGAACGCACGCCCGGCCAAGTGATCGTCTGCTTGACCTCGTCGCCCTTGGCTATCAGCCGGTAATCCGTGTCCACGGGGCATACGTTCGATTTCCAGACCACGTCCTTGCCCGACTTGATCGTCAGCACCATGCCCGCCTGGGACACGTCGATCAGACAGCCAGCCTTGCCGGAACCGTTGTATTTCACGGAAGCGGTGAAGTCCATCGTGCCGCCCACACCGAAGCTCGATGCGGCCGGAGTAAGCGACAGCGCGACGTTGGATGCGTCGCAATCGGGAACGCTGCTTTTCTGCTGTTGGGTCGGCGACGGCACCTCCTTGCGGGAGATCGCGTAAACATCGGCATGGTGGATTTCGCGGTTGACAGCGACGACGCCCTGCGTCAGCGAATACAGGCAGAATACGATGAAGCTCAGCACCAGCACCGTCGCGATACCGAAAACGATGCGGCGGCGGCGATACATCGCCTGCTGTTGTTTCGTACGTTTCTTACCGGTCCGCGGGGAGGTCTTGTAAGCCATGGCTCCCAGTCTAGCGTGTCATCCTCCGTGCGGCACCGCGGCCGCACGCACCACGCATGCCGTGTACGTTACACCGGCAGCCGCACCCCTCCCCCGGGCAGGATTTCGATCAGACCGTCCTCGTCAAGCGACGCGATGCATTTGTCCAGCTGCACGTGGTCTTTCCACAGCCGTTCGACGCTCTTGCGATCAAGCACCGTCTCGCCATCCGGCAGGCCGCGCAGCGCGTTCAGCACCAGCCGCGCACCTGCCGGTCCGTACCTTGGAATAGTTGGCGTGGTCGCGTACGCCGCTGCCCCAATCCCGGTCTTCCGTTGCGTAGGAACGCGCATTTTCCGGCGATCGGACAGGCTTCGCATAATGGCGATTTCGCAGTGCACACCGTCGCGCCGAGTTCCATGACGGCCTGGTTCCACACGACGGACGGGCGATCGAAACGACGGCATTTCGCGGAATCATCGTCCGGCAGCAGCCGTTTCGCCAGCGCGCGTTCCGCGGGACTTGCGCTGCCGCCGAGCGATTCGACGCCGACGAACGCACGTGACAGCACACGGCGGATGTTCGTGTCGACCACCGCGATACGTTCGCCGAAAGCGAACGACAGCACCGCGCTTGCCGTGTAATCACCGATGCCGGGCAGAGCAAGCAATTCGTCGTACGTATGCGGCAGCTCGTCGGCGTAATCGTATGCGATGACGTGCGCGCATTCCTGCAATCGCAGGGCGCGCCGCGGATAGCCCAGCCGCCCCCATGCGGTGATCACGTCGGATTTCGGGGCGTCGGCGAGCGCGGCTGCGTCCGGCCATCGGTCCATCCATGCGGTCCAATACGGCACGACGCGCCCATCTGCGTCTGCTGGCTCATCACTTCGGAAACGAGCACGCCCCACGGTGTGGTGCGGCCGAATCGCATGGCAGGTCGCGCGCGTTGGTCTGCCACCATTGCGCGAGCGTCGTTGCGATTTCGTCAGCATCGGAAGCATCGGAGGTGACGGCGGTGGCGGAATCGGCAAAGTCGTCAAAGTCGGCGTCACGTACGGCGGTGTCGTATGTGGTGTTCGTGTCGTTCATCGTTCCTATTCTTAGCATTTATGACGAACGAAGAACATACCGATAACGCGCAGGGCGCAACGCGCGACGCCGAGACGCAGGCGGCCGAGGCCAAGGTCGAGAAGATGTTCGAATACGGGTACCGCAAGTCCAATTACGGCCCGGACGAGCTGGTGACCGACGCGCACGGCAACCCGATTTCCGTGGTGGACGCCATGTTGAGCGCGAAGGATGCGGCCAAGGCGGAGACCTCTACGCCGCACCTGTGCTACTACTCCCCGCGTATTCCGGGCAACACGGGTTCCGCGATCCGCCTGTGCGCCGTGACCGGCACGATTCTGCATCTGGTGGAGCCGCTGGGCTTCAATCTGCGCGACACCAAGCTGCGCCGTGCGGGACTCGACTACCATGACATGGCGCATGTGGTGCTGCACCCGAATTTCGAGGATCTGGTGGAATCGATGCCCGATTCGCGCATCATCGCATTCACCGCGCACGCCACCAAGCTGTACACCGACATCGAATACAGGCCGACCGACATTCTGCTGTTCGGCCCGGAACCGGGCAACATCCCCGATCCGATGGACATCATGGCCGGTCCACACGTGGCCGAGCAGGTGCGTCTGCCGATGCGTCCTTCGCTGCGTAGCCTGAATCTCACCAACTGCGCCTCCATCGCCATCTACGAAGCCTGGCGACAGTTGAACTTTGCCGGCGGTAAGTAAAAACAGTTTTACAAACGCAAAAGAGCCCGGCCCTCCGTGCAGGAAGGTCGGGCTCTTTCGTAAGAACGTCAGTTCTTGAAGGAGTGAATCGGCGCCGGAATGCGGCCGCCACGGGTCACGAAGGCCTCGCAGCTGGTCTGGTTCACCGGAATGATCGGCGCGTAGCCCATGAGGCCGCCGAAGTTGGCCATCTCGCCCACGCCCTTGCCTTCCACCGGGATTACACGCACGGCGGTGGTCTTCTGGTTGACCATGCCGATGGCCGCCTCGTCGGCGATGATGCCGGAAATGGTGGCCGCGGTGGTGTCGCCGGGGATGGCGATCATGTCAAGGCCGACGGAGCATACGCAGGTCATGGCCTCAAGCTTTTCGATCTTCAGGCAGCCGTTGGTCGCCGCATCGATCATGTTCTTGTCTTCGGAGACCGGAATGAACGCGCCGGACAGGCCGCCCACATAGGAGGACGCCATGATGCCGCCCTTCTTCACCTGGTCGTTGAGCATGGCGAGCGCGGCGGTGGTGCCTGGGGCGCCCACCTGTTCGAGGCCGATCTTCTCCAGCACTTCGCCGACGGAGTCGCCCACGGCGGGGGTCGGGGCGAGCGAGAGGTCGATGATGCCGAATGGCACTCCGAGTCGGCGGGAGGCCTCCTGGGCCACCAGCTGGCCGACGCGCGTGATCTTGAACGCGGTGCGCTTGATGGTCTCGCACAGGAACTCGAAGTCCTTGCCCTTGGCCTCGTCGAGCGCGCGGGAGACCACGCCCGGTCCGGAGACGCCAACGTTGATGACCGCGTCGCTTCGGTCACGCCGTGGAAGCCGCCTGCATGAACGGGTTGTCGTCCGGGGCGTTGCAGAATGCCACGAACTTCACGCAACCGTAGGAATCATTGTCTGCGGTGGCGTGCGCGATGTCCTTGACGATGTGGCCGAGCAGTTCGACGGAGTTCATGTCGATGCCGGTTTTGGTGGAGCCCACGTTCACGGAGGAGCACACGATGTCGGTTTCGGACAGGGCCTGCGGCAGGGAGCGGATGAGCATTTCCTCGGCCGGGGTCATGGACTTGGACACGAGCGCGGAGTAGCCGCCGATCAGGTCGACGCGACCTTCTTGGCCGCGCGGTCGAGCGCGTGTGCGATCTTGACGAAATCCTCGGAGCTCTTGCAGGAGCTTGCGCCGACCAGGGAAATCGGGGTGACGGTGATGCGCTTGTTGACGATCGGGATGCCGAAATCGCGTTCGATGGCCCGGCCGGTGGACACGAGGTCCTTGGCGTACGTGGTGATCTTGTTGTAGATGTTCTCGCAGACCTCGTCGACGCTGTCGGCTGCGCAATCCAGCAGGCTGATGCCCATGGTGATGGTGCGCACGTCGAGCTTCTCCTGCTCGATCATCTTGTTGGTCTCGTGGACCTCCATGATATTCAGCATGGTTTTTCCTTACGATTGGTACGATTCGTGGCTTCGGTTGCTTGCATGGCTTACGTGTGCCGCGGATCAGACGCGGTGCATCTTGGTGAAGATCTCCTCGCGCTGGCAGCGGATGCGCACGCCGATCTCCTCGCCGAGCTTGTCGAGATCGTCGACGACTGTGCCGAATTCCTCGTCCGCGTTGGAATAATCCACAATCATCATCATGTTGAAGAAACCGTCGATGATGGTCTGGGAAATGTCAAGCACGTTGACCTGATGTTCGGAAAGGTATGTGCAGACGCGTGCGATGATGCCGACAGTATCCTGCCGACGACGGTGATGATTGCCTTGTTCATGGAACTCCCTAAATGCTAGGTGCGAATATCCAGTTACCGTCTCGGCGAATTGCCGGACGTGCCCTCAAGTATAGGAAAGGCACGTGCCAAAACACCCCTCTCTCCCGCTTTTCGCATTACATGGTGAGACGCCACACGCGCATGTCAGTAGTCAAACGTTTACCTAGGTCGTCACCGCCCACGGATTCACCCGCGCCGTGTCGCAACACAGCATGACATGCAACATCCGCCGGCAAATTACAACGCAGCGCACATATCGTGCCCATATCGCGTACATACCCCTGCACATACGGCAGCGACCCCGCACCCGCCGTGTCACAAGGAACACGCAGGAACGGGGCCGCCGGATACGGCTCTACGTCTTAGCGCCAAATACCGTTCAATGCACGCGCATCAACCGCATCGATCTTGCCGGACGACGCGATGCGAAGCTCACCGTCGCCATCAGCGCCTTGGAACAGCATGCTTCCTGCCGTCTGACCGCCATTGAGGAACACTTCGACAACATTGCGGTCGAAGAACACCTCCACCTGGCGAACATCGGTGATGCCGCTGTCGAAGTCAACATCCTCCACCGCAGTGCCCTTGGCCACCAGGCGGGTCACGCCATCAGTGCGCTGCAGCAGCAGTTCGGTCGGCCTGCCGTCCTGCGGGTTGACGCCCTTCGCCAGCACCATGATGGCATCGGCATCATCCGCCAGATGCACGTTCGCATAGTATGCGTTGCCGGGAGCCGTAACGACATATCCCGCCATCGCCGTGCACGGCAAGACGCTCGCCGAGCAGCTCGCGGTACACTTCGCTCACCGGCTTGCTGTACAGCCTGCCGTCACGCACATGCAATTCGCGCGGCAGCGACATCATGCCGTTGGCCAGGCACGGCTGTTCGACACGCATCTCCGGAAAATCGGTGAACCAGCCGAATACGATGCGACGGCCGTTATCGTCGGCGAAGCTTTGCGTGGCGTAATATCCGGTGCCGAAATCGCACCAGTCGCTGGCCTTGACATCCAGTTTCGGACCATTATCGGTATTCACCAAGTCGCCGGCATACCAGCGCACCTGCTGGAAACGTCCCTGCTTGTCGCGGTAATGCATCAGCGCGCCCACAGCAACGGTCACGCCGTCGACCTGGAACAGGTCAGGGCATTCGTAGGTGCGTGCGATCTGATGACCGAAATCGGCGAGCACCGGCCCTTCGTAGCGCCATGTCACATTGCGCTTGAGCGGTTTCTTCGCGGAGAACAATGTCATGGCGGGAACGGTGGCGTTGTTCGGCTGGTCGACCCCCGGCTTGCCCTGAGGAGAATAAGTGAACCAGCCGCCGGTGTTCTGGGTGCTGATGCCGGGAACCGCACTATCGGCGGCGTCTGCGCTAAATTCCGATACCGGCAGATTGGTGGCGGTTACCATATAGGCACGATCCGGTCGAGAGCCTCGCCGCCCATGCCGCATTCAACCTTCGGATCACGGAAGTCATAGCCAAAATCGTCATTCGCACGCAGCGCCACCGGCGATTCCACGCGAACATGCACGCCGTCCTCGCACAGGCAGGTGGTCTGGTATTCGGTGACGGAGGATTCGTCGCCGCGGGTTTCCAGATGACGGGTCAGGTACAGGCGGATGGCGTTTGCCTCGTTGCCGGCGACCGGATTGTCATGCTCGTCCACGGTCACGGCCGAACCGGAGAACGCGCCGCCGACGATACGCTCGTCGGTGTGCAGTTCGGGCTGCGGTTCCAGGAAGACTGGCAGATGAGTCCAATGCACCAGATCACGGCTTACCGCGTGCCCCCAATGCATATTGTCCCAGCCGAAACCATACGGGTTGAGCTGGAAGAACAGGTGGTAGCGCCCTTGGAACTGGCACAGGCCGTTCGGATCGTTCATCCAACGTGCGAACGGTTCGAAATGCGCGCCCGAACGCCCGAAACGGTTGTAGATCTGTTCCAGCGTGGGCTGTGCAGGCCAATCGGTGTCGCTTGGATTCATGTTCACGTAGCGAACGCCGTTGTCAAGCAGGTCATCGCATTCGGAAAGGTAGCCGAAGCGTACAACCAGGCCGCTTGCCGCCACGGTGACGGTGGATTTCTGCGGCACCGCAATGGAGAAATGATGCCTGCGTTCGGCGATGGGCATGGTGTGCGCCGCGATTGCGACGCCGTTGCCGTCCGCAACGGTAACGACGGCGTTCCCCTCGCCACAGCGTTCGGTGAACAGATCGAGCTGCCGGTAGCCGCCGGTTTCGATGGAGATGGAATAGGTATTCGACATAGTAGACCCCTCTACACGTGTGAAATGAATATGGAAAATGGATGGAAATACTCAAAGACGCAGTGCCGTCAGGAAACGATCGAATCGCGTTCGATGATGCGGCAACGCAACGGTGTCATCGGGCCGTTCTCCGAACGCCTGATCGAATCCTCACTGCGTGCAAGGCTTTCCGTGGCGGCTTCATCGTCGATCATGGCGACCAGCTGATGCACCGCTTTGAAGCCCATTTCGTAGTGAGGAAGCTCCAAGGTGGTCAACGCGGGTTTGAGCACGTCCGTAATGAGCGGCTGGTTGTCGATGCTGATCACGGAAACGTCTGTGCCGATGCCGACCGACCGCTCTCTGGCCGCCTCGTAGATGAAGGTCGCGCGCACATCGTTGAAGCAGAAGATGCCGTCCGGCTTGATCTCGTCGAACACGCGACCGGCTTCCGAAGCGGCGTTTGTGGCCTCTTCCACGTTGACGACCAACTGCTCGTCGAAGGGGATGCCCGCGTCCGCGAGCGCTCGGCGATACCCGGCGAACCGCTCCCCCTGGGCGATAATGGTGATTGAGGAACCGTAGTAAACGATGCGTTTGCAGCCGGCCTGAATCAGCCGATTGGTGGCATCGTACCCTGCCATTTCGTCGTCGGGGTAGATCGAGGGAATCTTGCGATTCTCGTCTTCGCTGTCGACGACGACCGTGGGGCTGCCTTCGAGTTCGGCGGGGATCTCCACAACACGGTGGTACATCATGGCATACAGGAAACCGTCCACGCGGTACTGCCGCAGGGCCGCGATCTCCTGGTTCTCCAGTTCCCGATCGTTTCCCGTGTTGACGGTGAGCAGAATATAGCCGAGTTTGCGCGCTGCCTCCTGCGCTCCCACCAGTACGCGCCCGGCATATGGCGTGGTGGCGATCTCATCGGTAATAAAGCGAGGACATACGACCTGCTGGTGCGCAATGTACGCGCCACGGAGTTCGGCTTGTATCCCATTGATTGGGCCGTTTCGCGCACTCGTTGCGCCACCGCCTTGCTGACGCGATTGCGGTCCTTGTTGTTCAGGACCAACGACACGGTGCAAATGGAGACGCCGGCCTCTTTTGCGATGTCTTTGATCGATATCAATGGTTTTGCCTTGTCTGCTTGGCGGCTTTGTGAAGCGGATTCCATTGTATGCCCGCCTTTCTTTGGCGACACTCTGCCGTTCAGCTTTTCGCGTATCGGATGCCCGGCTGCTTCCGGTCATGGATGTCCATTCCCGGAATCCGGCCGAACGAGTACACGATCCACGCAGTGCAGAACATCGGCAGCGACATGCCGAACACCATGAGCAGACCCGGCCATTGCGCCCAGGCAAGGATCGCCAGCAGTGCGAGTCCGATCTGCAGCAGGGTGCACAGCGGACGGGCCACGATCATGGTCAGCGTTGTGCGGACGATCCACAGCGGACGTTCGTCATAGTTCGCGCGCACCACCCAGACCAGCATGGTGAAGGCCAGCAATACCAGTGCCAGCACGAACAGTACGCCGGAAACCGCCACGTCGAACGTTCCGCGTGCATGCCAGTTCATCATGTAGTAGTCGATGGCGAGCACCACCCAGCATATGGCCAACGGCCAGCCGAAGAGATTCGCCTGCTTGAGCTCGTTTTTCCATGCGCCGTGGAAGATGCCCCATACTTCCTTGGCACGCATCGACCGATCCTCGGCACGCAGCCACGTGCGAAACGTGGTTTGCGCGGCGGCGCAGGATGGGAAGAATCCCAGCACCACGGCACCCAGCAGTGTGTGCACGAGCATGGCGATGTTCACCACGAAGATCGTGAGCAGCAGACGGCAGAACCGTTCATAGGCCACGGAAAAACGAGCGAGCATGGCGAATCCCTTTCAATCAGCTTGACGGCGCCGAGCATGACGCCCTTGTTGAAGTACTTCTGCAGGAACGGGTACAGCACCAGCAGAGGCAGGGTGGAGACGATGATGATGCCGAACTTGATCTGGTCGGCCGCCTGCTGTTGGGCCGCGGCGTTGACGTTCGTACCGGTACCTTGCGCCACCAGCAGCAACTGCTGCAAGACCACCTGCAACGGCTGCTTCGAATCGTCGGTGATGTAGATCAAGCCTGTCATGAAGTCGTTCCAGTGGCCGACGAAGTAGTACAGGCCGATGACGGCGAGGATGGCGGAGCTCAACGGCAGCACGATCTTGAAGAAGTAGCCGAAGTAGCTCAGGCCGTCGATCTGCGCCGCGTCATGCAGCTCCTCCGGAATGGAGGTTTCGAAGAAGGAGCGTGCCACGATTACGTTGTACACGGAGACCGCGCCTGGCAGGATGAACACCCACATGGTGTTGTTGATGCCGAGGGCCTTGTACAGCAAGTAGTTCGGGATCAGGCCGCCGCTGATGAACATGGTGACGGTGAACAGGAACATGATGACGCGGCGCGGCTTGAATTCGCGGCGGGACAATGCGAAGGCGCAGGGGATGGTCACGGCCATGTTGACCGCGGTGCCGACCACCGAGTAGATGATCGTGTTGAGATAGCCCTGCCAGATGCGATGGTTGGCGAACACCTTCGCATACCCGACGAAGGTCACGCCTTTGGGCAGCAGGGTCACTTCGCCGCCGGCCACGGCATTCGGGTCGGAGAACGATGCGATGACCACGAACCACAGGGGGTAGAGCACTGCGACCACGGTGAACACCAGAAGCAGCACGATGACGAAGTGACGGCCAGATCACCTGGCGTTTTCTTCTGACGTACATGCTTGTTCCAGGGAATATCGTTCTTGCTTTGGGCAACGGCCCCGGTTGTTGTTGCAGACATGATGGCTGCCTCCTAGAAAATACTCGTATCGGAAACGCGCTTGGCGATCGCGTTCGCGGTGATCAGGAAGACGAAGTTGACCAAGGTATTGAACAGGCCGATGGCGGTCGAATACGAATACTGGCCGTTAATAATACCGATCTTGTAGGTGTAGGTCGCGATGACCTCGGTGGCCGGCATATTCAGCGAATTCTGCATCAGGTAGATCTTGTCGAAGCCCACGTTGAGCACGGAACCCATGTTCATGATGAGCAGGATTGCGCAGGTCGGCATGATCGCCGGCAGGTCGACGTAACGAATCAGTTGCAGACGGCCGGCGCATCGATCTTCGCGGCCTCGTACAGCGAGGTGTCCACACCGGCGAGCGCGGCCAGGTAGATGATGGAGTTCCAGCCGACGTGCTGCCAGACTTCGGAGATCCAGTAGACGGCGGTGATGGCGCTGGTGGAGCCCATCAGCGATTCGTCGCCGAAGAAGCGGCCCAGGATGCCGGAGCCCGGGGACAGGAAGATGTTGAGCATCGAGACGATGACCACCACGGAGATGAAGTGGGGCATGTAGGTGACGGTCTGTACGAAGCCCTTGATTTTCTTGGAGCCGATCTGGTTGATCAGCAGGGCCAGGATGATTGGGAAGATGAAGCCCATGACCAGCGTCCACAGGGAGATGCGAATGGTGTTGGTCATGATCTCGCCGAATAGCGGGTTATGGAAGAACTCGTTGAAATATTTGAATCCTACGAACTTGCCGCCGGTCAGACCCTTGGTCGGGTCGAATTCACGGAAGGCAAGCTGGATGCCCCACATCGGCACGTAGGCGAACAGGCCGACGAAGAACAGGGCGGGAGCGGTGAGGATCCACAGCTGCCAGTAGCGGCGGAAGTGGTCGGCGATGCGATCGAGCAGACCTGGTTTCTTGCGGTCGGGAGCCGCTTCCATCGCCACGGTCCGTGCAGCAACGCCTTGCGATGTTTGTGCACTCATGTTGGTCTCCAATTTAGGATGATTGCTAGGGAACAAAAATGCGGGGTCCGGCGGCAGTCACGGGAGAGAAACGAACCCGTGCGATGGACCCCGCGGTATTACTTGGCTACTTGGTGTACTTGTCGTACCACTTCTGCCAAATCTTGATGTTGGCGTCGAGGCCGAGGGTCGGTTCGGACACCTTCTTCACGTAGGCATCCCATTCCTTGTCGATGCCGCCCTTCTGGACCCACTTCGCGATCTGGTTGTTCGCGTAGTTGGAGATGGCGGTGTTGTTGTTTTGCAGGGTGTTGGAGTCCTCGGTATTCGGGCGCACGTAAATCGGTACGACATCCTTGACGCCGTCGACGCGGTTGCGCGCCTCACGAATGGCCAAGTCGGACGCAGTGACCTGGTCGGCGTTGGTGTCGTTGACCATCTTCACGTCGTCGCGAATCCAGCCACCGAAGCGGTCCTGCAGGGCGACGGCGCGGGTATCAGGATATTCGGCGTAAGCTTTAGCCTTGTCGATGGTGTACTGGTGGTCGCCGTCATCGGAAACGATATCCGGAATAGAGCCGAAGAATCCAGCCACGGAAAGCTTCTCGCCGTACATGGCGTCGATCACCTTGTAGATGGCGTCCTGGTTGGCTGCGTTCGGGTTGACGGTCAGGCCGGAACCGGAGTAGGCCCAGCGGCAGGCGTCCTGGGAATAATCCCACTTGACCTGGGAGTCGGGCGTGGAGGCGTCCTTCTTCAGCGGCGGCAGGGTGACGTACTGGTCGCCAAGCGCGTTGCCGTATTCGGCGTAGTTGGACCAACCGAAGGAGACGCCGGTCAGCGCGGTCTTGCCGTCACTGACGGTCTGCGAAGTGTATTGCGAGGCGTCACGGGTGAGCACATCCTTCGGGATAAGGCCCTTGGCCATGAGTCCGTGCAGGTAGGAGACGACGTCCTTGAGCGCGTCGGAGGTGTAATAGCTCTTAACCTTGCCGTTGTCCACATAATAGCCCTGTTCGGAAGCGCCGCCGCCCATGAAGGAGGTGACCACGCCTTCGGAGTTCATCAGCGCCAGAGGCTCCACAGGCCGAAGCCGAGGCTGCGGATATTCATCGGCACCTCATCAGCCTTGCCGTTGCCGTTCGGATCCTGGGTCTTGAATGCATCGAGCACGTTCTCGAGCTCGTCCCAAGTGGTCGGCATCTGGAGTCCCAGCTTGTCCAGCCAGGTCTTGTTGATGAACATGTGAGTGCCGGAAACCTCGTAACCCTTGCCGCGGTCGGAAGGCAGCATGGCGATCTTGGTGCCATCGGTGACGTACTTCGCGGCGCCCGGCTGGGCCTTGAGGAACTTCTTGACGTTCGGCATCTTGTCCAGATGCGGCTTGAGATCCTCGAAATAGGTGCTGTACTTGGCCGCATCCACCATGCTGAACAAGCTCAAGCCAATGTCCGGGAATTCACCGGCGGCCATCTTGGCGCTCTTCTGCTGGCCCCAAGCGTTGTCAGAGACTTCCTGCCACTTGATGGTGCAATCGCAGGCGGCTTCCAGATCCTTGGTGTACTGGGTGTCCTGCATCGGATGGTCGGTCACGTTGCGACGAACCAGAATATTGACGATTGGCTTGCCGTTCTCGTCTGTGGTGGCCTGCTTGTTGCCGCAGGCGGCAAACGTCGTGACCATAGTCGCGACTGCAGCTATTGATGCCAACAGGCGAACACTTCTTCGTGCCATGATTAGGCTCCTTCTTCCTTGATGTTTCCTCCTCGTACCGATGTAAGACGCACCGGTACGACCTCATCAGCCGCTTGCTTTGCGGTGGTTAACACTATAAATCGTTAATCGTTTAATGTCAAACGTTAATCGTTTATCTCAATAGTTAACGCTCTCATCGACCAGTCCCCCCAGCGCCGCAAACGTAAACTTCGGCTCCATACTGCCGTTCTTGCAGAACACCGGAATCACCCACATCGCGACACGCCGTTAATCGTATAACGTATCGTTTTTCATCAAATACACGTACAACCCGTCCGTTGTACGCACAAAAGCGTAGCCGAACATGACGGCCACCAAGTCGACACGTCGCTACTTACGAAAGGTGCTCCCCTCCTTCAGGAAGAAGGAGGGGAGCACGAATACGATCACAGACAGCACCAGGCCAAACACGTAGCCGCACCGGGAGCCAGGATGAAGCATTCGGCATCGTACCTGCTGGTCATCGCCGTGGGATACGCTGTGCGCCATCTGGTCCACAAGTAAATCGTGCAAAAATGCGCGTTGGCGCACGTCCTTTTTATGGGCGTGCGCAACGCGCATTTTTGCATCGGCTTCTGCGATCAAGCCTCGCGGCTCGCGGAAGCCGCAGCGAACGCCGGCAAGGCGCGAGGCGCGTTGAAACCTTCCTTTTCGAAGCGGTCAGCAATCTTCTGCGCGATCTCGTGGCCCTGGCCCTTGTTCACCCAGCGCGATGATGGAGCCGCCGAAGCCGCCGCCGGTCATGCGTGCGCCGTACGCGCGTTGGCACGGGCCACATCCACGGCAATGTCCAGCTCGGGCACAGTCACTTCATAATCCGCAGCGAGCGAATCATGAGACGCGTTGAACAGTCGGCCCGCTTCGTCGATCTTGCCGTTGGCGAAGGCACGCACGAAGGAATTGACACGGGCGATTTCGGTGATGACGTGGCGCACGCGCTTCTTCATCGTGTCGTCTTCCAGCTTGTCGAGCGTTTCCTTGAGTGCCTGGAACGGATCCTCGGATTTAGCGATTTCGTCGGCGACCACACGCAGGTTGGCCACGCCGAGGATTTCGGCGGCCTTCTCGCAAGTGGCGCGACGCTGGGCATACTGGCCGTCGTTGAGCTGGTGCGGAGCCTGAGTGTCAAGCACCAGCAGTTCCAGACCGTACTTGTCGAGATCGAATTCCTGCTGGGAGACGTTCTCCAGCGGGCTCAGCTCTGGACGGCAATCAAGACGCAACGCATGGCCGAAAGTGCAGCGCATGGATGCGTTCTGATCGAGACCACCGGTGGACGCGCCCGCCATGTCGTTTTCCGATTTGATGGCGGCGTTGATCAGTGTCACACGACCGGCATCGGATGCGCCATAACCCAAACCGTACACGTCATCCAGCGCCAAGGCGGTGGAGCAGGTCATGGCTGCGGAGGAGCTCAGACCGGATCCGAGCGGCACGCAGGAGGAGAATGCCGCGTCGAAGCCCTGCACCGCATCGAAGCCGGCTTCGCGCAATGCCCAGGCAACGCCTACCGGGTAGCGGCCCAGCCTTCCACGCCACCGGCCTGCAGACCATCGAGGTCGGCTTCGGTAACGTTTCCGGAATCAACGTCGGAAACCACGCGCACCTTGGTGTCTTCACGCGGCTTGAGCGCGATGAACGTGCGGTGCGGCAGTGCGATCGGCAGGCACAGGCCCGCGTTGTAGTCGGTGTGTTCGCCAATCAGGTTCACACGGCCCGGTGCGGCCCATACGCCAGCCGGTTCCTCACCGTAGGTGGCTCGGAACAGGTCGGTCGCGTTCTTCACACCCTCGTCATGCGAGAGCGGCTCAATGAATTCAACAGCAGTCATTGGTGTTTTGTCCTTTGGGTTTTATTGGCTTTCAGCCTTCGATATCGATCGGTCCGAGCTCGTGGAAGCGCTTGGCGATGAGTTCCGGCGTGGTGTCGGACACCCATGCGGCCATGCCTGATTCGGAGCCGGCCAGATACTTGATTTTGTTGGCGGCGCGGCGGAACGAGAAGAACTGCAGGTTGAGGCGGTAGTTTTCGCGGCGCTTGTCGTGGATCGGGGCCTGATGCCATGCTGCGATGTACGGCAGGTCCATGCCCTTGCCGTCACCCTTGTCGAAGAACGCGTTGCCGCGCTTGAGCAGGGTGGAGTACATGACGGCCAGATCCCAACGCTCCTGATCGTTGAGCTCGTCGAGGGTGAGCACGTCACGCACCGGGGCCACATGCACCTCGAGCGGCCAGCGTGCCGCGGCCGGCACATAGGCGACCCAACTGTGGTTGCGCATGACGATGCGCTCCCCGGCCTCGATTTCGGAGTTCATGAGATCCTTGAGCAGGTTGCCGCCGGTCTTCTCATGGTAGCTTCGGTCTGCTTGAGTTCGGCTTCCATCTTCGGTGCGATGAACGGATAGCAGTAGACCTGGCCATGAGGGTGCGCCAGGGAGACGCCGATTTCCTGACCGTGGTTCTCGAACGGGAAGATCTGCTCGATGCCCTCCATCTTGGAGATTTCGGCGGTGCGGAACGCCCATGCTTCCACGACGGTGCGCAGGCGGGAGACCGGCAGGTCCGCCGGCAGGCCGTCTTCATCCGGGTCGAAGCAGATCACTTCGCAGCGGCCTGCGGCGAGCTTCTTCTCCCACAGCGGGTTGCCGTTGACGTATTCCACGGCTTCGGAACGGCCCGGCACGCGCACCATCGACGGGAAGCGGTTTTCGAACACGACCACGTTGTAGTCGGTGTCCGGCACTTCGCCGTCCTGGTACGGATCGCCCGGCTTGCGTGCGGCCAGCGGGTTGCCTTTGGCGGTGGCGCCAGGGCCCGCGGTGATCGGACGGTTCATACGTGCGGTCGCCATCGGAATCCAATCGCCGGTCAGCGGGTCGCGGCGCATTTCCGGAGCCGCGTACGGCACCTCCTCGCCCGCGGCGTTGAGCTGATTGGAGAAACGGTACGGAAGTTGGCGCGGATCCTTCAGTTCGCGAGTCTTGACGCCGGAAACGTATTCCGGATCGTCATCGAGATAGAAGAAGTCGCGGCCATCGGCAAGCGTGGTCGGCGTGATACGGATATGCTCCTTCGCATATTCTCCCGGAGTGTAGTTGACGAAATCACCCATGTGATTATTCACCTTCCTGAACCGGCTCGGCCTGGCGCGCCAGAACGAGCTCTTTGACCAAATCCCTTGTTTTCGACACCGAATCGGGGTCCAATCCGTCATCGGTGATGACCGTATCCACCTGGTCAAAACGTGCGAACAGCGACAGTGACGTGCAGCTCCACTTGGTGTGGTCGGTCAAAATTATCGTGCGATCGGCAATGTCCATCATCGCCATATCGGTTGCGGCTTCCAGCGAGTTCGGCATGAGGAAACCGCGCGGAATGGACACGGAATGCGTGCCCAGGAATACGGTGTTGACGCGCAGCGAGGCGACCACTTTGTCTGCGATCGGCCCGACGAGCGAGTTGGAGCGCGTGGTGACGCCGCCGGTGACGATGACTTCCACGTCTTTCGATTCAAGCGCCTGCACCAGCTCCGCCACCGGAATGGAGTTGGTAAGAATGGTGATGCCCGACGATTGCTGCGATTCGAGCAGATGTTGCGCGAACACGTACGCCGTGGTGCCGCCGCCGATGGCGATCACGTCTCCGGGGGCCACGTATTTGACGGCTTCCTGTGCGATGGCGTCCTTCAGACCGATGTCCATCTGCGACTTTACGGAGAACAGCGGTTCGCTCAGCAGCGTGCTGGTGCTGACGGCGCCGCCGTGCACGCGCTTCAGCAGACCCTTGTCCGCCAGATCGGCGATGTCACGGCGGATGGTCATCGCGGAGACGCCCAATTCCTTGGACAGTGCAGTGATGCGCACCGCACCACGGTACGCAGACGGCTCAAAATTAAATGCTGGCGTTGCGACGAAATCATATGAACATTATCGCACATGTTCACTCAAAAATACAACTGAGTTGAGCGTTTCGCGCGTGTTTCACGTAAAGCCGCACCACAATCGCCTCAAATTCAGCCTAAAACGAACAAAAACGAACGTCCTATATACCGCACCGACACACATCGGCTTTTGCCCAAAATGCCATGCGAAACCAATGAAAACGTGCGAGAATAAGGAACCATGACATACGTTTCCGAAAACTTTTGGCACGACGCAGTGAACAAAGCCACCACCGACCTTTTCACGTTCGGCTACAAGCACATCATCAAACCGCATTTCATCTTCAACCAGACGCCCGACGTGGCCCACAGCCAGATGATCGATTTCTGCAAGGTCACCCGCAATATTCCACCGCTGATGTGGCTATGCCGCGAAATGCTCGACTACACCGACCCGATACTGGAAACCAACGTGATGGGCGTCGACTTCGCCAATCCGTTCGGCCTGTCCGCCGGCCTCGACAAGGATTGCGAGATGCCGGTGCTGCTCGACAACGTCGGCTTCGGTTTCGAAACGGTCGGCTCCACCACGTCGCGCCCCTGCCCCGGCAACCCGCGCCCATGGTTCCACCGCCTGCCTGAATACGATTCGATGATGGTGCACGTGGGCCTTGCCAACGAGGGTTCCGCGGTGGTGATTCCGCGCGCCGAGAACGCATGGACGAAGGCGAAGAGCATGCAGGTGTCGGTTTCGATCGCCCGCACGAACGACAGCAAGACCGGCGATCTGGACGAAGGCATCGAGGATTACTGCATTTCGATGCGCCGCGCGGCCGGACGCACCGCCATGGTCGAAGTGAACATCTCCTGCCCGAACACCATGGCCGGCGAACCGTTCAACCAAAGCCGGAAGCGCTCGACAAGCTGTTCACCGAACTGGACAAAATCGACCGTCCGCAGCCGACGCTCGTCAAAATGCCGCTCAATAAGACGTGGCCGGAATTCAAGGATCTGCTGGACGTGCTCGCCGAGCACAACGTGCAGGGGCTGTCGATCGCCAATCTGCAGAAGGACCGCACCGGCATGTCCATTCCGCGCGATTGGGAGGGCGGACTGTCCGGCTCGCCGTGCTACGCGACCAGCAACGAACGCATCAAGCAGGTCTACCGCGAATATGGCGACCGGTTCGCAATCGCCGGCATCGGTGGCGTCTTCACCCCGCAGCAGGCGTATGAGAAGATTCGTTGCGGCTCGTCGCTGGTGATGTTCATCAGCGCGCTCATGTACCGTGGTCCGCAGCAGATCACCGTGTTGAAGCGTGGACTGGCCGAACTGCTCAGGCGCGACGGGTTCGAACATGTCAGCGAGGCGGTCGGCATCGACGCGTGAAACTTTTTTTTTAATCCGATTTAAGTTGCGATTTAAAAAGCGATTTTTCGGCAATATAAAGGCGATTAATAAGTAAAAAACAGAGGCGCGTCTCCGTGGGAGGCGGCGTCCTGTTCACGACACACTCAAGCCGTTCGGCCAGGCTTACGGTCGTGAACAGGACGCCCGCCCTCCCACTCGTTTTTTTGTTATGTTGCGTTGGGTTGTGGCTACTTTTCGCAATAAAAAAGAGGAAGAAGGGAGGGGAAGGGTCAACGGAAGGCGCCGCGGAGGTATGGCGGCTGGTAGGGGGCTTCCTCGACCGGCACGTCCAGTTTGTGGGCGGCACGGAGCGGCCAATACGGGTCGCGCAGTGCAGCGCGGCCGATTTCCACGGCGTCGGCGGCGCCCGACTTCAGAATCTTCTTCGCCTGCTTCGGCTTGGTGATGAGCCGACTGCGGTGGTGGGAATGCCCGCGCGACTGCGCACCTGTTCGGCGAACGGCACTTGGTAGTCGGGCTTCACCGGAATGGTCACGTCGGGAATCAATCCGCCTGTGGACACGTCAATCAGGTCCACGCCGTGGGCCTTCAGAATCTTAGCCAGTTCAACGGTCTGGTCAAGGTCCCAACCGCCTGCGGCCCAGTCGGTGGCGGAGACGCGCACCAGCACCGGCATGGTGTCGGGCACGACGGAACGAATCGCATCCACGACTTCGACCAGCATGCGGACGCGATTGTCGAACGATCCGCCGTACTCGTCGTCACGCTCGTTGATGAGCGGGTCGAGGAACTGCGACAGCAGGTAGCCGTGCGCGGCATGGACTTCCACCGCGTCGAAGCCGATGTTCATGGCACGCCAGGCGGCGTCGCGGAACTGGTCCACGATGGTGTGGATCTCATCGACGCTCAGCGCGCGCGGACAAGCCAGGGAACCGTATGCGTTGGCGCTTGGGCAAACCGTCCGCCATCCGCCTTGCTCTTCCGGCACGCTCTGTCCATCGAAACCGATCGCGTGGCAGCCGGTGGAACCCTTGCGTCCGGCGTGGTTGAGCTGCACCGCCATCGTGCACCCGCTGCCTTCGCGTCGGCCACGATCCAACGCCATGCGTCCATCTGTCCGTCATCCCACAATCCCAGATCGCACGGCGAAATGCGGCCTTCCGGCGCGACGGCGGTCGCTTCCATGATGATCATGCCGAAGCCGCCCATCGCGCGCGAAACGTAATGCTGGTAGTGGAATGGCGTGGGCTTGCCGTCCTGCGCCAATGCGGAATACGTGTCCATTGGCGGCAGCCAGATGCGGTTGCGCACGGTGACGCCACGCAACGTCATCGGATCGAACGGTTTGACCGTCTTGTTCTGCTTGCCGTTCTTCTTGTCTTCGCTCATTGTCATCTCTCTTATGAATCGTTGGTATCGCCTGAATCGTCGATATCCGCACCGCGTTCCCACGCGACGGGCATGGTACCGATTGCATTGTAAGCAGAACGCCGCCGGTTGGGGCGGGCGTTCATGGACTGTTCACTTTGCCATGCGATTTACGCTCCGGTGACGTGGGCAGTCAGTGCGGTCAGTCGGCATGAATAGCCGACAATCGCAACTATTGATGCTGCTGGTCACTTTGCTGCTCGGCAGGCTGTTGCTGCGATTGCTGCTGCTGGCCTTGGTTGGTCTGCTGCTGGCCTTGCTGCTGGCTTTGCTGCTGACTGTTCTGCTGGCGCTGGTATTGGTACTGGTTGTATGTTCTGGTGGCGCCCTTCGAAACCGTGTACTTGTCGGCACCCTTTCCGTAATCGTTGTCGATCGGCGCGTTGATGGCGGCAAGATACGTGTTCATGAACTGCTTCCACGCCGGCGTTGCGATGTACATGCCGTACCAGGACGGGCGGTACACGCCGTTGATGGTCTTGTTGTCGAAGGTGTTGTTGATCGGGTCCTGCGCGTCGGCGACCGCGACGAACGCCGCGACCTGGTTCGGCACGAAGCCTGCGGTGGCCATCACCGTGTTCTCGTTGGTGCCGGTCTTGGCGAAGGTCTTGCGATTGTTGTCGAGCTGCGTGGTCGACGCTTCGCCGCCAGGCTGCACGACACCTTGGTTCAGCGCGTAGGACACGGTCTGCGCGATGTCCGGGTCGATGGCCTGATGGCAGTTCGCGGACGGCACTTTCACCTTGCTGCCGCTGCGGTCGGTCACCTTGGTGATGGCGATCGGAGTGCATTCCACGCCGTTGGCGCCCATGGTGGCGTACACGTTGGCCATGGTCAACGGCGACGCCTGCACCGTACCGATGGTCATTGGCGGCTGGAACGAGTTAGCGGAGTAGATGTCGGACGCGTTGGAGATGGCGTTGTGGTAGCCCATCTCCTTGGCCGCGTCGGCGATCGCGCACAGACCGATGTTCGACGCCATCGAGGCCTGCGTGGTGTTGTGCGACTTGATCAGACCCTGCAGCGGGCTTTCCGGAGAGGTGGTGCCGCCGCCGGAATTCTGCACCCTCCACGGGCCGACGAAACCGTAGCCGTTGCAGTTGAACTTCGACGTGTCGTAGACGGTGGATGTGACGAGCGACTCGTTGATGGAGTGCCTTTCTGCATCCACGCCACCATGTTGATGGGCTTCCAGGTGGAGCCGACGTTGAAGCCCATGCCGCCGCCGTCCTCTTGGTCGACCATGTAGTTCATGGAGGTCTTGGTCTCGTCCGTTCGGGCGTCATCCGTGGCGTCGTAGGTTCGGTTGATGCCGAACGACAGGATTTCGCCGGTGCCCGGTTTCATGGCCGCGATCATCACTTCGAATCCGGACGGGTCGGTGGCCGGCACGGTGCTGTTCGCCGCCTGCATGGCCGCGTTGTTGGCGTTGCGGTCGAGCGTGGTGACGATCTTCAGACCGCCTTCCTTCAGCAGCTTCTCGCGTGCCTCGTCGTCCTTGCCGAACGCCTTGTTCTTCAGGATCTGGTTGACCACGTATGAGCAGAAGAAGCCGGTGTTTTCAATGGCCGACTGGCAGCCGGAGCTCACGTCCTGCAGGTTCAGCGTGTCCTTCAACGGCGTGTTGATGGCGTCTTTGAATTCCTTTTCGGAGGTGATGTAGCCTGGTCGTGCATCAGCTGCAGCACGATGTTGCGCTGGTGTTCGGCTTCCTTCTGGTTGGCTTCCACGGAAGGATCGAAGTTCTGCGGATTCTTGGTGATTGCCGCGATGGTCGCCGCCTGGGTCACGTTCAGTTCCGAAGCGGAGACGTTGAAGTAGCGTTTGGCGGCCATTTCCACGCCGCACAGGTTGTTGCGGCCGAACTGCGCGATGTTGAGGTAGCCCTGCAGGATCTCGGCTTTGGAGTATTTCTTTTCGATCTGCACCGAGATCAGCATTTCACGTAGCTTACGTGCCACGGTGTCTTCCGTCGCATGGTATTCGGCGATCGGATCGTCGTCTTCACGGGCTTGGGTGGACAGCACGTTCTTGACGTACTGCTGCGTCAGCGTGGAACCGCCCTGCTGGTCGCCGCCTCTGACGTAGGTTTGGAAGAACGCTCGGAACACGCCCTGCACGTCCACGCCGGTATGTTCGAAGAAGCGCTTGTCTTCACGGGCCACGACGGCCTGCTGCATGGCTTTGGAGATTTTCTTCAGCGGCACGACCTCGCGGTTCTGCGTATAGAATTCCGCGAAAGCGGTCTTGCCGTCGTTGAAATACATCGTCGAGCGTTGCGGGAGCGAGGTCACATCGAAATCGATGCCTTCGACCGCAAGGGACGGAATGACGGCTTTGGCCGCGTTATTGGCGGCGAACACAGCGGGCATAAAGAAAATACTCGTCACAACGCCGCCGCCCACGCATAACGTGATGTATGCGATTACCAATGCGAGCACACGTTGAACGGTAAGGGTCTTCTTCTTGGGCATGACGCCCATTCTAAAGTGGCGGGTCTACTAAACACATGCCCGCCAACGCATGTGCCGGAAGCCGTCACGGGTTTCTCACAAAACAGACAATTTCTTAGGAAAAGTTGGAAATCAGCCGAAAACCAGCCGAATGTCATCGTCTTGATCGGCGAATCAGCATGCCCGGCTGGTAGATGATGATGGACCGGCCTTCCCTGGCGATCCATCCGCGGTTAGCGAAATCCATCAACGCCTTGTTCACCGTTTCGCGTGAGGATCCGACGAGCTGCGCCATCTCCTCCTGTGTCAGATTGTGCGGCACCTTCAGGCCGGCTTCGACCGGTTCGCCGAATCGTGATGCCAGATTGAGCAGTGTTTTGGCGAGTCGTCCGGGAACGTCCATGAACACCAGATCGCATATGCGTTCGTTGTTGCTGCGCATGCGGTGCGCCAATACCTGCAGCATGTCCACGGCCACGCGCGGATGTTCGTCGAGCCAGTCGAACAGCGCGTCATGTTCCAGCCAGACCACACGCGTGCCGTTGGTCATCGCCACCGCCGAAGCGGTACGCGGTCCGCCATGCGGATCGAACACCGGAATCTCGCCCAGCACTTCGCCGTACGCGTGGATGCTCAGCAGCTGCACACGCTTGTCGGAGGATTGTCTGGTCAGTTTGACGCGGCCTTCCTCCAGCAGATACATGCGATGGTCGGTGTCTCCCTCGCGGAAGATGAAATCGCCCTTGTCGTATTCGGCATGCTGCAGATACGGCAGCAGTTCCCGGGCTTCTTCGGACGAAACCTGCTTGAACAGCGCGGTGTGCAGCAACGTCTCACGCTCATCGTCGAAACCACCAAAACCATTGATTCCGTTGGTTCCATTCGGGGTGACCATCGACGTGCCTCCGTTCCGACGTGCTTCTGCGTTTTCCGTTGTCGACATCCATGCCAACGCTCGTTAAGTCGGGCACCATCGACCATTCGGGCTACATTGTAACTCGAACGGCGGCGTCGACCAGTCGCGCCACTACCTCGTCTCGGCCCATGCCGGTTTGAGAGCGCATGGGATCGACATGTTTTGCCGCTGATTTCACCGCTTTGTCGGACATTTTCTCTCGTGAGATGTTCAACACGCGGGTCATCTTTTCCGCGTCGATGTCGTAGGCGAGCGTGACGTGGTGCAGAATCGCGCCGGGTCCGCCGTGGGTGGGCGCGAACCGGCGTTGCGCGGCGCCGCCGAGTTTGCCATATTGTGTGGCGATGTCGTTGAGTCCGGCGAATCGTACGTTGAGGCCGAGGGCGCGTAACGCTTCGACGAGCCAGTAGTCGCAGAGTTTGTAGGATTCCTCGACGCTCATGCCGTGGGCGAAGTCGAGTGGCGCGTACAGCGAGTAGGTGATGGTGTTGCCTGGTTCGATGAACATCGCTCCCCCGCCGGTGCAGCGGCGGACTATGCGGAATCCTTCGTCTTGCGCGGTGTGCACGTTGACTTCGTCTTCGAGCGACTGGAATCTGCCGATGACCACGGCCGGCTCGGCCCATTCCCAGAAACGCAGGGTGGGTTCGCGGGTTCCGGCAGCCACTTCGCGTGCCCATTCGACGTCGAGGTCCATTTGTTCCTGCGGTTTGCGGGGGTCGTCGTGCACGATGTTCGGTTTGAGTGCGTGCCAGCGTCGCGCGTATTCCGCCCAATTGCCGGTTTCGGCGATTTCGCCGGTTCCAACGGTTCCAGCGTTTTCGTCGCTTTCCGCGGTTCCAGCGTTTTCAATGTTTTTTGCGATTTCCGCGGTTTCTGCGGTTTCCATTGGGCTGGTATGCCGCCGAATGCGCAGGTCGTCGCGTGGTTCCACTTTCGTAACATCATTACCGCCGATACCAGCAATGCCATCGGCGCCATCGATGCCGTCAATCGCACGTTGAAAGGCGATGGCGATGCCACGCGCGCCCATGCCGACGATGCGCACGTCCGGATGGTGCAGCATCGTCCGTTCGACGGCGGCGGTCACGTCACGTTCGGAAACCATCGAACCGCTGAGGCAACGGGCCGCGCACTGTTCCAGCGCACATTCCATGGAATGCAAGAGATTCCGCGTTCCGGCATCGTCCCCGTCGAGGAAGAAATCGCCGTCGATATGGCATTCGATAACAGTCGATGATGCAGCCGGCCCAGCGTATGGAACCGTTTTCACGGCATTCGTATGAGCCGAATCAATATAGTCCGAATCGGCGTAATCCGAATCGGCGTAATCCGAATCGGCATGAGAAAGCCGGACAGTCACTCCAACGAGTTTGCCGCCCGGCTGTTTGTAAAGTCCTCGAGTCATCAATCCTGCAGTTCAACGCCTTGAGCGTCACGGTGCCATTGCGAGCCGTAGTGGGAGCACAGAATCAGGATGCCTTCCACCAGTCCCCAGATGCCTGCGACGGCTGGGCCGATGATGAGAATCCAGCCGATGACGGTCAGCAGCAGCTGTGCCACGGCCTTGCCCGGTGTTGCCCAAGTAGAAGTTGTGCACGCCGAAGCAGCCCAGGAAGATGCCAAGCAGACCGGCGGCCAGTTTCGACTTCTGGCGTATCCGCCGGTGCGACGGGCTGGCCGTATGCCGGCTGCTGCGCGTAGGCGGGCTGGGTATAGGCGGATTGGTTGTAAGACGGGGCCGCGTAGCCTTGCTGTCCGTAGTTCGCTTGGTTGTAATCCGGCTGGGCGTAAGCGTTGTTGGGGTCATACGCCGGGGCTGCCGGCTGACCGTACGACGGCTGCGCAGATTGGGCAGCTGGGACGGCTGGCCATACTGACCGTACTGGTTGTACGATGCGGCGTTCGGATCATATACCGGAGCAGCGGGCGTGGCCGGCTGAGCCGGCTGGGTATAGACGGGAGCCGTACCGTATGCCGGGGCCGGAGGTCGCCGGCTGACCGTATGACGGCTGAGCGGTCTGGGCCGACTGTGCGGTCTGGCCATACTGGCTGTATGCGGAAGCGTTCGGATCGTACGCCGGAACGGCAGGCTCGGCCGGCTGAGCGGGCTGAGTGTATGCGGCGGAGTTCTGATCGTATGCGGGGGTTTCCGGCTGCGACTCCGGATGGTTCATCTGCGCATCGTTCTGTTGTGGAATGTACGGTTGGTTGTAGTCGGCCTGGGCTGCGTTATCCGACGTTGGATTGTTGACTTGACCGGCACCATTGAAATCGGCGTTGTTATCACTCATGTCTCAACAATATCCCAAAGTTTGCCCATTCCACCCGATTCCACCTTAGTGGCCCTGAAAATCCCCGAATCATGCGAAGACGCCCCGCCGATTCGGGAAAAACCCTTTTCGGTGGCGTCTCAAAGGATGGGACGGAAGTCGGAATCAGCCGATTTCTCGGCTTTTCGAACCGTCACATGCCGTCACATATCTTTATATGTCGTCTCACATGCGCGCCAGAATGTCGCGACCGACCTCGTCGGTGGAACGCGTGGTGGAGCCGAGCTCCTCGATGTCACCTCAACGGCGACGTGGATCTTCTTGCAGCGTCGTCGAATCCGAGATGCTCGAGCAGCATGGCGGCGGAGAGG
>ENA-OQIO01000307-OQIO01000307.1-human-gut-metagenome-genome-assembly--contig:-NODE-307-length-26701-cov-3.865094_pt1 | contig 26701 bp, 36 predicted proteins | sample MGYA00242573_ERZ504737 | MGnify/ENA primary metagenome ERZ504737 (study PRJEB26092, sample SAMD00036203) | human gut metagenome | host: Homo sapiens | study: EMG produced TPA metagenomics assembly of...
AAGGCCGGGCAGCATCTCCGGCCGGTGACATGGACGATCAGAGGGTTGTCCTGCGGGCGGCCCTTGGCCACAAGATCTTTGCGACCGCCGCGCCGTTCCGCGCATCTGCGGCAATGCCGTAGACCGTCTCGGTGGGCAGGGCAACCAGCTCCCCTCTGCGCAGCAGATCAGCTGCTTTGACGATTGCTTCGCCCTCGGCAGTTAAAATTTCAGTTTTCATTTTCATACGGCTCATCGTTCTTTCTATCTGTAAAGTATAAATACTTTTCAATCATCAAATCAACATAAATACGTTATTCTCACTATAACAGTTTCATTCAGCCTTTGCGTTGAGCTGGCGCAGTTTTTCGGCCTGTTCATGGGTCGCCAGTGCATCAATGATCTCGTCCAGATTGCCATCCATGATCTTATTCAGATTGTGGACCGTCAGGCCGATGCGGTGGTCTGTGCAGCGATCCTGCGGGAAGTTGTAGGTACGGATCTTCTCGCTGCGATCACCGGTTCCCACCTGCCCCGCGCGGTTGGCATTGATGGCATCCTGCTGTTCCTTCTGCTTCTGGGCCAGCAGGCGGCTGCGCAGGATCTCCAGCGCCTTATCCTTATTCTGGAACTGGCTGCGCTCGTTCTGGCACTCCACCACCATTCCGGTGGGGATGTGCGTGACCCGGATGGCGCTGGACGTTTTGTTGATGTGCTGACCGCCCGCACCGGAGGAGCGGAAGGTATCGATGCGCAGATCCTTGGGGTCGATGATAAGATCCACCTCTTCGGCCTGCGGCATCACCGCCACGGTTGCCGTAGAGGTGTGGATGCGGCCCTGCGTTTCGGTCTCGGGCACCCGCTGGACACGGTGCACTCCGCTCTCATACTTGAGCCGGTTATAGGCCCCTGCTCCGTTTACGGCAAGGATGGCTTCCTTGACACCGCCTAGCTCCGTCTCGTTGAGGTTCAGCACCTCCAGCTCCCAGCCCCTGCTCTGAACGTACATGGTGTACATCCGCATCAGGCTGTGGGCAAACAGCGCGGCCTCTTCGCCGCCCGCACCGCCGCGCAGCTCCATGATGACGCTTTTATCATCGTTGACATCCTTGGGCAGCAGCAAAATTTTGAGATTATTTTCCAGCTGCGCCACTTCCTGACTTTTTTCGCCGATCTCCTGCTGTACCATTTCCTTAAAGTCCGGATCAAGGGCCTCGCCCTCGAGCAGGGCTTTGGCCTGAGCAAGATGATCCTGCGCCGTGATCAGGGCCTGATAGGCTGCACCACAGGTTCTGCCTCGTGATACTCCTGCATCAAGCGGCGGAACAGTGCGGGATCTGCCGCTGTTTCCGGCTGGTTCAGGCGGATGGAAAGTTCTTCAAACCGGTGGCTGACAGCTCCATTTGGGAAAGCAGTCTTGACATACTGTGCAGTTCTCCTTACATGACCCAATGGTTACTCGGCAGCGCCGGGCTTGAGCACTTTCTTGATGTTTTTTTCAATTTTCGTGCGGGGCAGCATGACCTCACGGCCGCAGCCCGTGCAGCGGATCTTGAAATCCATACCGACCCGGAGCACCTCGAAGCTGGAAGCTCCGCACGGGTGTTTTTTGCGGGTCTGGATGGTATCTCCCACTGCGATATCCATGTTTCTTTCCCTCCTGCCGCCCCTTTGCGGGGCAGTACCCTGTGCAGCAGGTTTCCATGCCGCACATACAGATATAGTATAAACCAAACTCGTATAAAATGCAATTGTCCGCGCATAGAGTTTTAATGCCGACACCTGCTTTGTGTGCCGACGTGCAGCGGAAAACGCTAAAATAACACAGAAAGAGGAACAAACCATGATGCAGACATTTCGTACTGAAGGCAATTACCGCTCCGCAGACCGGCTCAGCCCCGCAGAACTGCGCGCCGCCATCGCCAGCCGCGAAATTTTACAGAGCACTGCCCTTGCCTTTGACACCCAGCGCCAGCTCCGGTTCGACCTGGGCGGGGTAAAGGCCGTGATGCCCTTTGGCCAGTGCGCCGATGGGGCCGAGAGCGGCACCGTGCGGGACATTGCGGTGCTGACGCGGGTAGGCCGCCCCACCTGCTTTGTGATCGAAGGGATAGAGACCGGGGAAAACGGCCAGCCCTGCTACCTGCTTTCCCGGGCTGAGGCACAGCGGATGTGCAAGGCAGAGTATCTGGACACCTTACAGCCCGGGGACATCCTGCCCTGCACTGTGACCCACATCGAGCCGTTTGGTGCCTTTTGTGACGTTGGGTGCGGCATCAGCGCCCTGCTGCCCATCGACTGCATGTCGGTCAGCCGCATCTCATCCCCTGCCGACCGGGTGAGTGTGGGCCAGCAGATCCTGTGCGCCATCAAAAGCCGGGATGCGCAGGGGCGGTTCGTGCTGACCATCCGGGAGCTGCTAGGCACCTGGGAGGAGAACGCCGCCGGGTTCACCGTGGGCGAGACCGTGGTGGGCATTGTGCGGAGCGTAGAGGAATACGGCACCTTTGTGGAGATCGCCCCCAATCTGGCCGGCCTTGCCGAGACCTGCCCCGACCTGCACCCCGGGCAGGCGGTGAGCGTCTACATCAAAAACATCCTGCCCGATAAAATGAAGATCAAGCTGGTCATCGTCAACCACAGCCTGGGCCAGAGCCACCGGTTCGACCTGCGCTATTTCATCACCGAGGGGCATATCGACCACTGGCTGTATTCCACCCCTGAAAGCCGCAAGCGCATTGAGACAGATTTTGCGGTTGCGGCTTGCAATCCTGTCTGAAACCCTTTATACTATAAGAAAGTGATTCTTTACGGCCTGCCCCGAGGCAGTGCCGGGCAGCAATTTGAAATAACAGGGGGATGTGCAGAACGATGGCCGCCAACGATGCTTTTACCGCCGGTGTTCGTCCCGGCGGGCTAACCGACAGCACGGAGATCCGGTTGCTGTTGTGTTATCTGGTAAAGAATGCCGGGCCGATCACCCGGACGGAGATCGAGAACGCGCTGATGGAAGAGCAGCTGGTCAACTATTTTGAGATTGGCTCCTGTCTGGATGATATCACCCGCCAGCAGCTGGTCACGCTGAAGGAAGATCGCTATTCCATCACCGAAAAAGGACGCAAGGTCGCGCAGGAGCTTGCCTATGACCTGCCCCGCAGTGTGCGGGAGCGCGCGGTGGCGGCGGTTCTGCGCAGCCAGACCTGGGCCCGCAAGGAGGCCGAATACAGCGCCCGCATCACCGAAAAGCCGGACGGCCACTGCTCCATCCGCTGCACCATCAAGGCACTGGATCAGGAGCTGTTTTGTCTGGACATCGGCACGCCTGACCGGCTGAGTGCCGATCTGGTCAAGAAGCAGTTCATCCTCAAGGGCAACGAGATCTATCAGATGCTCATCACCAAACTGACAGAGTAACAAAGAAACGGGGCTGTTGCAAAAACAGTCCCGTTTCTTTTAGTTCCAGCACGCTGCGGCGATCAGTTCCAGCACACTGCCCGCAATGCAGCGGGCCTTATCCGAGATGAGGAAGCAGTTTTCCAGCTCCGCACGGCGGGGGTCCACATCAGCTACCTTGAATCCTTTGGTCACCGGGTAGCCATCCCGCAGCAGACCCCGCAGGATGCCGGAGATCTGTGTGACCACCGGTAAACGCTGACCGTCCGGCGTTTCGATCTCGGCCACAGCCTCGCCCGCCTCCACAAAATCAGCGATAGAATGCAGATTGCGGAAGATACCCGCGGCCTGTGCATGGAGCACACGCTCGGCACCATAGCCGCCGATGATCCCCGGCACGCCGGAGTTTGGCGCGGCAGACCCTTCCCGGATGATGCGGCCCAGCTTGTGGCCGCGCTTGGTCTCCACCACCACGTCCACATCCTGCCCCGCCGTAAAACCGGGGCCAAGGGCAATGGTCAGCGGAGCCATCTCCCGGGTGGTGCCCAGATTTTTCTTTGCGATGATGGCATCCACCAGAACAGCAGGCCTTGCCTGCGGCAGGCAAGCACCCGTTGGGTCTATCAGGACCGGCACTGCGTTCTGGGCCCAGACGGCATCGGCATCTGCCAGCGTCTCCACCCGGATGCCCCGCATTCCTTCCACAGCGGTCTCGCCTTCGTAAACAGCCTCACAGAGAGACACCTGCCGACGGATGGCGGCGGGATGGGCTGTTTCCAGCACCAGCACCCGCAGCCCCGCCGACCAGAGCCGATGCACAACACCGGTGGCAAGGTCTCCCCCGCCCCGGACAACGATCAGGTCATCACGCTTCATGGCTCATCCCTCCGGTTCCAGACGCTGCAAAAAGACTTCCATGGAGCCGCCGCAGGCGCAAGCCGCGGCATCGCTGGCCCCCTCTGTAGTAAAGGCGGCCAGCCTGCACGGGGCAGCCCCCGGCTCCAGCAATTCCCGCGCCAGCTGCTGGGTGCGGTACTCCATGATGCCGCCGCCCACGCTGCCCACAGCAGAGCCATCGGGCAGGATCAACATCTTGGAGCCTTCCTCCGTGGCGTAGAGCCATGGCGGCCTACGATGGTCGCCAGCACCGCCGGGACGGTCTGTTGTTCCAGCGCAGCCAGCAGCACCGGGGAAAAGCCCTCGGTCTGCTGGCGGCTGTTTTTAACAGAGACGATCTCCGCAAGAATAGAAAGTGCGATCTCCTGTGCGGTTTTTGCGCCAATGGAAAGCCCAATGGGCGCGTGCAGGGCATCAATGCGCTCTTGCGGCAGGCCCAGCTCAGCCAGCTGTGTGTGCACCAGAGCCGCACGCTTCCGGCTGCCCATCATGCCCACATAGGCAGCGGGCTTTTGCAGAATAGAACGCAGGCAGGCGATATCACAGCTGTGGGCACGGGTCACGACCACAAAGTATGTCTCCTGCCCGCCGGGGATCTGCGCAAGACCCTCTGCAAAGGGCAGGCAGAGCACAGCATCGGCCCGGCCTGACGCAGCTCCTCCGCAAACTCGGGGCGGTCCTCCAGCGCTGTGACCGGTAGGCCCAGCAGCTTTGCCAGCCGCACCACCGACGCGCCCACATGGCCGCCGCCGCAGACCACAAGCTGCGGGGCCGCGCCAAAGCGCTCCACAAAGATGCGCTGTCCGGCTGATTTCAGAATTCCACTGGAGGTCACAGCGGCCAGAGCAGGCAGATGCTCCCCCCAGAACGCAGGCAGTTCCTCCGGCCAGACCGGTGCTGTGTTCCGCAGCAGGACACGTTCCCCCTGCGCCGGGCCTTCCAGCACCGTGGCCAGCAGAAAATCACCCTCCCGGTCATGGAGTGCATTGAAAAAAGAACGGTTTCCCATCCAATTCTCCTTTATTTGTTATTGTTCTACCACCGCTGCGGCATCATAGGCGGCGGGGTCGATGCGGCTCTGCCACAGCGGCCAGTCCTCGGGCGGCATCCGCCACGCAAGGCCGCACCCGGCAGAGAGCTCCCGAGGCAGCGGAATGAGCCGCCCGGGGATGTGTTCCGCTTCGCAGTGTTTTTCCCATGCCATCGCTTCCACTGTGGTGCGGAAGGATAACACGATATAGGGTCTCTTTGCACGCATCGTTTATTCCTCCGCCAGGCTGCGCACCGCACGGGCAGCGGCAAGTGCCTCCTCCCGGGTGTTGGTGTGGGAGAAGCTGAACCGCACCACGCCCTGCTCCACGGTGCCCAGCGCCTTGTGCATCAGCGGAGCACAGTGCGCACCGGCCCGCACACAGATGCCGTACTCTTCCCAGAGCGCATCTGCACCCGGGCGGAATCCTCGCCCATCAGGTTCAGCGAGACGATGGGCGCACGCGGCGCAGTGAAGTCACCATAGAGCCGCACACCGGGAATTTCCCGAACAGTTTCATAAAACAGGCGTGCAAGCGCACTTTCTTTTGTTTCCAGCGCTTCCACGCCCTGCGTCAGGAGCCAGCGCACCCCGCCCCCCAGCCCGGCGATCCCCGGCACATTCAGCGTCCCGGCTTCCAGAGCGGTGGGCATTTCGGTAGGGTGGCGTTCATCAAAGCTGTGGACTCCGCTGCCGCCCACCACAAGGGGGGCAACCTGCAGCCCGGTCCGGACATACAGCCCGCCGGTGCCCTGCGGGCCAAGCAGCGCCTTGTGCCCGGTAAAGCAAAGCACATCGATCCCCAGTGCCTGCACATCCATCGGCATGGCACCCGCTGTCTGGGCGGCATCCACGATGAACAACAGGCCGTGCTTTTTTGCAAAAGCGGACACGAACGCCAGATCCGTGCGGTTTCCGGTGACATTGGAGGCACCGGTCACAACAACGCCCCTGGTATTGGGGCGGAGCAGCTGCTCAAACTGCGCATAGCAGAGCACACCGTTTGCCTCCACATCCACAAAGCTCACCTCAACCCCCTGCCTTTGGAGGCGGTAGAGGGGCCGCAGGACGGAATTGTGCTCACAGACCGTGGTGATGACATGATCCCCCGGGCCAAAGAGCCCGTTGATGGCCGTGTTCAGTGCCTGGGTCGCATTGGATGCAAAGGCGATGCAGGCCGGGCCTCGGCGTGGAAGAGCTGGGCCAGCGCTTCCCGGGTCTCGTAGACGACACGGGAGGCGTGCAGGGTGGGCGCATGGGCTCCACGGCCCGGGTTGCCCGCTGTCTGCAGAGCATCCAGCATCGTCTGCCCCACCTCCGGGGGCTTGTACAAGGTGGTTGCGGCGTTATCAAGGTAGATCACGGCTTGACCACGTTCCCGGCGTTCAGCATCTTTTCAGCGATGACATACATATTGGTCACGCCGCCCACGGCCAGCTTCTCCGTTATGCCGTAGTAGTTCAGGCAGGTGCCGCAGGTCAGGATCTCCACACCCTCAGCCTCCAGTGCCTTCAGGTCTTCCAGCATGGGCGAACCCTCACAGGTCAGGGATGCGCCGCCGTTATAGAAGAGGATCGTCTTGGGCAGCTTGTCCTGCTGGGTCAGGGAGAACACGAAGGCCTTGAGCAGGGTCTTGCCCAGCTCCTCGGCCCCCTCCCCCATCTTGTCGGACGCGATGACCACCACTGTATCGGTGCGGGCATCCGGGATGCAGGTTTCCGCTTCTGCCTGCTGTTTCTCTTCGCCCAGCACAGCGGTATCCGCAGCGGGCGTGTCCTTGATGGTAAAGCGGACACGGTATTCCTGCTCGGCCAGCTTTTCAGAGCTGGACAGGTAGCCTTTCTGCTGGGCCATCTTGGTCAGGTTCTGGACAGCGATCTCATTGTCCACCAGCACTTCCACCTCGCCGGGGCCGTGCAGCTCTGCAATGGCCTTTTTGGCCTTGACCACGGGCAGCGGGCAGGCATCTCCACGGGCATCGATCTTGATCATCGGTTGTTCCTCCATCATTCGTATGTTACTGTGATCTCCGGTGTCTGCTTTTCCCCAATGGTGCCTACGATCTTTGCGGGCAGACCCGCCGCCTGCAGCTCTGCTTCCAGTGCAGCGGCATCCTGCGGGGCCACAGCAAACAACAGGCCGCCGGAGGTCTGGGGATCAAACAGAATTTCCTCCATCGGGAATGGTACTTTCTCAAACCGGACAAAGGGCCGGTGTGGTTGCGGTTGCGCTGACCGGCAGCGGTGTACAGGCAGGCATCCGCGGCCTCCCACGCACCGGGCAGTATCGGCACTGCATGGGCATCGATGACACTGGAGAGTTTCTCCCCCATCATCTCGTGCAGATGGCCCAGAAAGCTGAACCCGGTCACATCCGTGGCGGCGTGCACCTCGTACCTGCGCGCGATCTCTGCCGCTGCTTTGTTCAGGGTGGTCATGGAACGAACTGCGGCTTCCATCTGTTCCGGAGCGGCTTCGCCCACCCGGTTAGCGGTGCAGATCAGCCCCACGCCAAGTGCCTTGGTCAGAAGAAGTTTGTCGCCCGGGCGGCCGGTATCGTTGGCTGTCAGGCGGTGCGGGTCTACCAGGCCTGTCACCGACAGGCCGTACTTCACACCGGTATCGGCAATGGAGTGCCCCCCCACCAGCATGCCCCCGGCTTCGGCCACCTTTTCGGCACCGCCGCGCAGAATCTCCCCCAGCACGTTCAGATCCATGCTCTCGGGGAAGCAGACAAGATTCAGTGCCGTTTTGACCTCACCGCCCATGGCGTAGACATCGCTCAGGGCATTGGCCGCGGCGATCTGCCCGAAGGTATAGGGGTCATCGACCATCGGCGGGAAGAAATCCACCGTCTGCACCAGGGCAATATCCTCGGTAATGCGGTAGACGGCAGCATCGTCCCGGCTGTCGTAGCCAACCAGAAGGTCGGGGTCTTTTTCGCTCCGGGGCAGCTTTTCCAGTATGCGGCTCAGTACCCCGGCACCCAGCTTTGCGGTGCATCCGCCGCCGGTGCAGAATACAATGAGGCCTTGTTCTGCCATTTTATGCACGCTCCTTTTCATCAAAATAAGTCAACACGCCCTGCACCTCATATTTTTTGCGCAGGAGCGCAAGGGTCTGTTCTCCGGCAGCAATGCGGGCGGAGTCATCCGCCTGATTGAGCACCACAGAAAAACGGCGGTCCCCCACCAGTTTTCGTCCTCCCTGCTCACTGGCCAGCAGCCTTGCCAGCAGCTCCGGGGTCAGAAGCGTTTCGGGGGCAGCGCCCAGCAGGGCGCAGGCCTGCTCCAGCCGGAAGCAGACCTCCCGCAGAGGTCTGCCCAGTGCGGACAATCCGGCCACACCCAGCACGACATCGCTTTCCGGCAGCAGCACCGGTTCATGGGCCGCCGGGGCCTTGCAGGGCAGCCGTTTTGCACCGTCCGCTTCCAGAAGAACATATCCGCCTGTGCCATCCAGCGGGTCAGCTGTTCCAGCGGCAGGGCGGTCAGCTTGCCCTGCTCTGCCGGGACACCGGCCACGGCATATCGTCCTTCCGCCCAGAGGGCCGCAAGGGCAGCCTCATCCGCGGCATAATGTGCCCCGGGCTGCCGGATGTGGGTTGTGGTGCTCACCAGCACCCGCCAGCCTTTGGCGGCACAATGCCGGGCAAAGGCATAGAGCAGGGTGGTCTTTCCGCCGCCGCCCACCAGCGAGATCACATGGCCCTTTTCAGCCAGAAACGGAAATTGTGTTTCCAAAAGCATCAGCGGTTCTCTTCCACCGCCATAGCGACCTGCTCCGGGGTGATGGGCAGCTCGTAGAAGCGGGTGCCGATGGCATTGTAGATGGCATCCGCGATGGCGGGCAGCGGGGTGTTGATGACCACCTCACCGATGGATTTTGCACCAAACGGGCCGTTGGGCTCGTAGCTGCTCTCAAATTCCACCGGATGTGGCCGATGTCCACACGGGCGGGGATCTTATACTGCATAAAGGAATTCTCCATCGGCCAGCCCTTGGCATCGTAGGTGATGTTCTCGGTCAGGGCCATGCCGATGCCCTGCAGGATGCCGCCCTCGGTCTGCACACGGGTCAGGTTTGGGTTGATGGGGGTGCCGCAGTCCACACAGGCGGCATAATCCACCACCTTGACCTCACCGGTCTCCTTGTCCAGCTCAATTTCAGCCGCGCCGACCATGTAGGGCGGGGGCGAAAGGGGCGAGGTGTGGGTCTCGGTGATCTCCAGCGGCACCATGTGGCCGAACTGGGAGGCGAAGGCCACCTCAGAGAGAGAGACCCTCTTCTCCGGGTCTGCGTTCAGGGAGACGAACTTGCCGTCAAAATCCACGGCATCTTCGGTCGTCTGGAGCAGCTCCGCACCCAGCTTGCAGATCTGGCCGCGCAGCCGGAGGGCGCACTTTTCCACTGCCTTGCCGGTGACATAGGTGGTAGAGGAAGCGTAGGAGCCGGAGTCATAGGGCGAGGTGTCGGTATCCGCGCCAAAGACGGTGATATTGTCCAGGTCACAGTCCAGCACCTCGGCGGCGATCTGAGCAGCGTGGTGTCACAGCCGGTGCCCATATCGGCAGCGCCGATGATGAGGGAGTAGAACCCGTCATCGTTTACCTTGAGGGTAGCACTGCCCACGTCCATGCCGGAAATGCCGGAGCCCTGCATGGCCATGCCCATGCCCACGGCGCGCACCTTGCCATTGCCAAGGTCGCGCACAGGTACTTGTTGTCCCAGTCGATCATCTCGTGGACTTTTTTCAGGCAGCGGTCCAGCGCGCAGCTGTGTTCACAGCGCGTAATAGGCGGGCATCACATCGCCCTCTTTGACGATGTTCATTTCGCGGATCTTGAAGGGATCCATGTGGAGCCTGGCAGCCAGCTCGTTGACGGCAGATTCCACTGCAAACAGGCCCTGGGTCGCACCATAGCCGCGGTACGCACCGGCAGACATGTGGTTGGTGTAGACCACGTCGCTGACAAAACGGAAGGCTTCGGCCTTGCCGTACAGCGGGATGGACTTGTGACCGGAAAGGCCCACCGTTGTGGGGCCGTGCTCACCATAAGCACCGGTGTTGGACAGGGTGTAGAGGTCGATGCCCTTCACGATGCCGTCCTTGGTGGCACCCAGACGGACATGCATCTCCATCTCATGGCGGGGCGAAGATGCGGTCTGGCTCTCTTCGCGGGTGAAGATCAGCTTACAGGGCTTCTTGGTCTTCCAGGTAACAAAGGCCGGATAGATGGCCGAGACCGCCGTCTGCTTGGCACCAAAGCCGCCGCCGATGCGGGGTTTGATGACGCGGATCATGGATTTGGGGATGTGCAGGGCGTTTGCCACATTGCGGCGGGTATGGAACACGATCTGGGTCGAGCTGAGGATGTTCAGCCGTCCGTACAGGTCCATCCAGCAGCAGGTGCGGAAGGTCTCCATCATGGCCTGCTGGCAGGCTTGGTGTGATAGACACGGTCGATGACAACATCGCACTTTGCCAGCACGGCATCGATGTCGCCGTCGCCGCACGCATCGTGGGCACAGAGGTTGCGCTTGTTGTCGGCACCCACGGGACTCAGGCTCTCCCAGTTGTCCTCCGGGTGGACAAGGATGGGGTTGTCCTTCGCAGTGTGGAAATCCAGCACCGGCTCCAGCACCTGATACTCCACCTTGATGAGCTTCATGCTTTCTCGACACACTTCTCATCTTGCCCACCACAATGGCCACCACGTCCCCCACAAAGCGGACGTGGCGGTCGATGACCAGGCGGTCGTAGGGGCTGGCTTCGGGGTAGGTCTGGCCGGCCTGCGTGTAGCGGCGGGCGTTCTGGTCCACATCCTCCCAGGTGAAGATGGCCTCGATGCCGGGCACCTTTTTGGCCACGGACGTGTCGATGCGCTCCACCATGGCGTTGGCATGGGGCGAGCGGTACAGCTTAACGATCAGGCAGTCTGCCGGGGCCAGATCATCCATGTAAACGGGCTTGCCGGTCACAAGCTGCATGGCATCCTTTTTGCGGAATGCTTTGTTGACGTTTTTCATTCGGCACCCTCCTGTTTTGCTTTCTTCCAGGCGAGGAAATTCTGGATGCCCCGCAGCTGGCCCTCGTAGCCGGAGCAGCGGCAGAGGTTGCCCGCGAGATATTCCTTGATCTCCTCCTCAGTGGGGTATTCCTTTTCCCGGAAGAGGGCGAGAGCGTTCATAATAAAGCCCGGGTTGCAGAAGCCGCACTGCTCCGCACCCTGATCGGCGATAAAAGCACCGAACTCAGCAGCCTCCTCCTGCAGGCCCTCCAGCGTGGTCACCCTGTGGCCGTCGGCACGGGCTGCCAGCACAGAGCAGGACAGCACCGGCACATCGTCCAGAAAGACGGTGCACAGGCCGCAGTTGGAAGTCTCACAGCCGCGCTTGACACTGTAACAGCCGTGTGCGCGGACAAAATCGATGAGCAGGGTGTCCGGTGCGGCCTCTGCCGTGACTTTGGTTCCGTTCAGAATAATATTCACCTGCATCTTGTCTCACCTGTTCCCTTCCAATTTCAGCACAGCGCGCTTGACCAGCACCCCGGCCAGATGATTGCGGTATTCCGCACTGCCGCGCATGTTGCTCTCCGTCCGGATGTTTGCCCGCACCTCAGCGGCAAAGCGGGCGGCGGTCAGCTCCGGCGTTTCGGCGGCATTGGGCTGCAGGGTATATAGCACTGCCTTGCCGGGCCGGGCACCAATGGCGACCCGGAAGCCCCCGGCTGTTTTCGCGGCGGCACAGGTCAGCACCGGGAAATCCGTCTGGCTGTTGCGCACCGACTGATAGCAGAATGCTGCCTGCTCTTTCGGCACGATGACCCGTACCAGGATATCTCTGTCGTACGGGCGCTGGGCATACTCCGAAAGCGGCACGATGCCGCCCTTGTAGAGCTCCACCGAAGCGTTCAGGGCCAGGAACATGGTCAGAACATCGGAAAAGCCAAAACGGCTGTAAATGCTGCCGCCCACGGTGGCAAGGTTGCGCAGCTGCACACCCACAATGTGGCGAACAGATTCCCGCACAGCGCCGTCCGTGTAGGCATTGAGCCCCTCGTGGAGCTCGATCTGCCGCAGGGGCACCATAGCCCCGATGGAAAAGCCCTCGGCCGTTTCCTCAATTTTGTCCAGCCCAAGGCCCGACAGGTCGATGGCGGTGCCGACATTGATGTTCTCCATCTTGAGCCAGATCATGCCGCCGATGACCCGATTGTTTCGCTTCTGGTTGAGCTGCCAGGCTTCCTCGAGCTTTCGGCCCGTTTGTATTCCCGGATCGTCATCATACGCAGTACCTCTCTTTTTTCGATTGCTACTTTTATTTTATCACAAAATCCCTTATAATGCCACTGGAAAGACTGCCGCAGATCCGGCAGGTTCAGGAGGAATGATTTTATGGCAGAGTTGTGCAGAAAGAACGCCCACCCTCCGGTGGGGTGCGTCATCATGGCATCGGGGCTGGCCCGGCGGTTCGGCTCCAACAAGCTGCTGGCCGATTTCGGGGGCCGTCCCCTGCTCTGCCGGGCGCTGGAGGTCACCGCCACCCCCGCCCTTGCCGCCCGGGTGGTCGTGACCCGCTCTGCCAAGGTCAAGGCCCTGTGTGACGCACAGGCCGTTCCCTGCCTGCTCCACAGCCTGCCGGGCCGGAACGACACTGTTCGGCTGGGGCTGGAGGCGCTGCTGGAGCAATGCCCCGGTCTTGCAGGCTGCATCTTCCTGCCCGGAGATCAGCACTGCTGCAGCGGGAGACGCTGGAAGCGCTGATCACTGCTTTTGCCCAGACACAAAAAGAAACAGAGCGGGCGATCTTCCGGCTGGGAGCCCGGGCCGCACATGGCCCGGACACCGTTGTCGGAAGTCCCGTTCTGTTTGGATGCGGATATTTTCCCGCCCTGTGCACCCTGCCCGAGGGCAGGGGCGGCAGTGTTGTGCTCAAGGCTCACCCCGAGCAGGTACAGATCGTTTACGCCCAGCGGCGGGAAGAACTGCTGGATGCAGATACGCCGGAAGCTCTGGAGGAGCTCTCCGCCATTGCAGCGCATGGTGCGTCACCTGACAGGAGAGGCAAGGGCACTTCTTGGCTCCCCTGTCAGAGGAGCTGTCACCAAAGGTGATTGAGAGGTTTATACGGCCTTATCGTCCTTGGGCAGCAGCACGTTCAGCACAATGGCCACAAAGGCTGCAGGCACGATGCCGCTCTCGCCGCAGATCAACTGGAAGAACTGGGGGGTGTGTGCCAGGATGCTGGCATTGGCACCCATGCCGTAACCCACGCCCAGTGCAACGGAAACGATGGTCAGGGTGCGCGGGGTCATCTTTTCCTTGGTGATGAGCTGGATGCCGGATACCACGATGGAAGAGAACATCATCACGCAGCACCGCCCAGAACGCCTGCGGCATGATGGAGACCAGTGCGCCCAGCTTGGGGATCAGGCCGCAGAGGATCAGGAAGATGGCACCGGTGGCCAGTGCGCCGCGGTTGACGACCTTGGTCATGGAAACCAGGCCCACGTTCTGGCTGAAGGAGGTGTTGGGCAGAACGCCGAAGCAGGCGGCAAAGGAAGAGCCCAGGCCGTCGCAGATAACACCGCCGGACAACTCCTTATCGGTGGCCTCACGGCTCATGCCGCCCTCCATCACGCCGGAGATATCGCCCACGGTCTCCACAGCGGTGACGATGAACATGATCAGCACGGGCAGGATGGCGCGCATATCAAAAATGATCTTGACGGGAACCAGCTTGGGGATGGCAAACCAGTCGGCCTGTGCCACCTTGCTCCAGTTCAGCACCCATGCCTTGGTGAACTCCACACCCTCGGCAGTGACACCGGTGGTGGGCAGGACAAAGCCCATGATAAAGGCTGCCAGATAGCCCGCCACAATGCCGATGAGGATGGAGGAGGAGCTCAGGAAGCCCGTGGTCCAATGCTTGAAGAACAGGATCACCACCAGCACGAACACGGCCAGCAGCAGGTTTTCCGCGGAACCGAAGTCCTTGCTGCGTTGCCGCCGCCGAAGGAGTTGACACCCACGGAGATCAGGGACAGACCGATGGACAGCACCACCGTACCGGTGACCACCGAGGGGAAGAACTTGCGCAGGGGCTTGAGGAAGAAGCCCAGCACAGTCTCAAACAGGCCGCCCAGAATGGAAGCGCCCATGATGGCACCGTAGGCCAGCACACCGCCGCCCATGGAAGCAGCCACACTGTTGAACACGCCCAGGAAGCCGGAGCTGGTGCCCATGATAATGGGGACCTGACCGCCCACAGCCGATGGAGAACAGCTGCACCAGCGTGACCACACCGGCCACGAACATGGCGTTCTGCAGCAGGCTGACCTGCAGGTCAGCAAACTCACCGCCTGCAAGGCCGCAGGCACTGGTGATGATAAGAAGCGGGGTCAGGTTGCCCACGAACATGGCAAATACATGCTGCAGGCCCAGCGGGATGGCCTGGCGAAGGGGCATCTTGGCATCAAACTGGTATGCACCCTTCTCCAACTCGATATTTTTGATCATAACTTCTCCTTTATCTAAAAGGCTTTTTTACACGACAAAAATTATTATAGCAGAGCCTTTCTCAAATTGGGAGAGGTCAGGGATGTTTTTTGTTCATTTTTAGTTCATAAGTCATACTTTAACTTTGAATTGTCCTTCTATGAAGCACAAAATTGGACAGATCAGCCCCCTGCTCCCGGCACCAGAAGCCTTTGAGGCGCATCAATGGCCGTGGTGCCCTCTGCAAGGTCGTTGGCGGCCAGCATCTGGGCCGGGGAGACATGGAACCGTCTGGCGATGGCAAACAGCTCCTCCCCCGCCTGTGCATAATAGATGCGCAGGCTGATCTCCGGGTCTGCCGGGGTCAGCGGCTCTCCCAGCGCGATGGAGCCCACACAGGTGTTTCCGCTCCGCTGTAGGATGGCTCCTTCTGCCTTGACGGAAAGGTTGACCTCCAGTGTGCCGTTTGCGCAGACACAGCGCAGGTCCTCGGCACGGAGCCAGCACTCCGGGATCAGCTCCGCGTCCGAGGGCAGCTCCCGCCCCAGCGGCAGGGCAAGCTCCAACACCTTTTCATAGCTTTCCAGCTCCGAAAGGCTGTTCTCCCCAAAGGCAGTCACGGTCACCCGGCTGGTCAGATCCCAGTTGTTTTCCCTGTATGCCAACAGGGCCGGGCCAAAGGAGGCAAAGCAGGCCAGAATTTTAGCCCCAGCGTCCGGCAGAGGGCCTGAGCCGGTCAGGGTCACGGTCTCATCCAGGGTGCAGGCCAGCGATTCCGTCTGTACCGTCTGCGGGGTCTGTTCTGTCTCGAATTTCGTGGAGAAGGCATCCGCCACGCACTGCAGCTGATAGGGCCTCCATGCCCGCAGGCGCAGCATCAGGGTGGCGGTCAGGCGGCTGGGTTCCTCCCCTTCTCCCTCCGTGAGCGTAAAGCCCACCGGCTCGGCCACGCAGAGGCAGCGGCAGTCCTCGCTCAGGCCGTCCACATCCAGCACCTGATTGAAGTTCAGGTTCACGCTCTGGCCTTGCAGTGCCGGGTCGCCCTCGGCACGCCAGGCACAGGAAACGACCAGCACGCCCTTGGCAACGGCTTTCCCGTTCAGGAGCTTGAGGTCTCCGACAGAGGCATTGCCGCTGAGGTCCAAAACGGCGGCGGGCGGCGTGGGAAAGCGGATCTCGCCCTCGACCGTGACCAGCTTTTCCAGCACAGCGGCACGCCGCACCCCGGAAAGGGTGACCAGTTTCTGCTCCACCCCGCCATCCGACAGAGCCGTGATGACATCCGTTTTGACCTGCGTATGCACCGATACCACCAGCCCATACGCCCCCCGCACCTCGATGCGGCGTGGGTTGACGGTGCGGCAGTTCAGATATTCGGTCTGGCCCTCCACCTGCACGGCCCATGCCGTAAAGACGAACTCCGGCAGATCCAGCAGCTTGGTAAAAGGGAGCTTCTGCTCGGTCTGGCACAAGCCCGCCCCATCTTCCCCCTGATAATAGACCACACAGCGCAGATATCCCTCCAATTGCAGCTTGCCGGGCTGCAGCCGCTTTTGCAGCACCACCGGCCTGACAAAGCACTTGACCAGCTTAAACACCGGTGGCAGATAATCAGAGATCAGGATCTCTGTTTCCAGCGGCAGCTCTGCCTTAAGGGTACAGTTTGTCCCCGCCGCCGGCAGGGCATCCCGAAAGATCTTCAACTCCATGGTACGCGCTCCTTTCCTGTCCGCTCTTGGTGTCATTTTATTCCGGGAACAGGTGGGATAGAACGGAGCGCTTTTCCGGAGACGCAAAAAGCCGCCGCACAGCGTTTCCACTGCGCGGCGGCCTTATCACAATCAGGGTTCGGGGAAAATCAGGTGCTTATTCAGCAGCCTTGGCAGCCTCGATCTGCTTGATCAGCTCGGGAACGACCTTGAACAGATCGCCCACGATGCCGTAGTCAGCAACACCGAAGATGGGTGCGCTCTCGTTCTTGTTGACAGCGATGATGCACTCGGAATCCTGCATACCAGCGGTGTGCTGGATGGCACCGGAAATGCCCAGAGCAACATAGATCTTGGGGTGGACCGTCTTACCGGTCTGACCGACCTGATGGTCAGCGGTCATCCAGCCAGCGTCGGTAACGGCACGGGAAGCACCCACAACGCCGCCGCCCAGTGCAGCAGCCAGCTGCTCAGCCAGCTCGATGCCCTTGTTGACATCCTTGCTGATGCCGCGGCCAACGGAGACGATGACATCGGCACCGATCAGATCGACCAGCTTCTCAGCAGCCTTCTCGACGCTCAGGACCTCGGTCTTGATGTCGGCAGCGGACAGCTCGAAAGCGGGCTTCACGATCTGGCAGGCATCTGCCTTGGCCTGATCGAAGGGAGCCTTCTTCATAACGCCGGGGCGCACGGTGGACATCTGGGGACGGAAGCGGGGGCAGATGATGGTAGCCATCAGATGGCCGCCGAATGCGGGACGGGTCATCTTCAGGTTGCGGTCTTCCATATCGAACTTCTGCTTGGACAGGTCGATGGTGGAGCTCTCCTTCAGGAAGTCGATGTACTTTGCAGTGTCGATATCCAGGTGGGTAGCATCAGCGGTCAGGCCGGTGTGCAGGCGGGCTGCGCAGCGGGGGCCCAGATCGCGGCCAATGTTGGTGGCACCGATCAGCAGGACCTCGGGCTTGTACTCGTTGACCATGTCGCAGACGACCTTGGCGTATGCGTCCGTGGTGTAATCCTTCAGCAGGGGGCTGTCGCAAACCATGACCTTATCAGCGCCATAGCCGCCCAGCTCCTTGGCAATGCCGTCCACGTTATCGCCCAGCAGCAGGCCGGTGACTTCGCAGTTCAGCTCATCAGCCAGCTTGCGGGCCTCGCTGACCAGCTCGAAATCGGTGGGCATCAGTTTGCCCTGGCGCTGCTCGCAAAAGACCCAAACGCCCTTGTACTCGTTAAAATCAGCCATTGTAATCCTATGCTCCTTTCATCAGATCAGGTGCTTCTTGGCCAGGATACCTGCCAGCTGTGCGGCGGTGTCGTCGCCAGTCAGCATGGTGCCTGCGCCCTTCTGCGGAGGAGTGAAGGACTTAAAGACGTTCGTCGGAGAACCCTTCAGACCGATGGTGTCGACCTCGATCAGCGGATCATCCTTCAGAGCGTTGTAATCGAACACTTCCATGGGCTTGTCGTAGCAGGTGAAGATGCCATTGACGCTCATGTAACGGGGCTGGTTCAGCTCCTTGATGCAGGTCAGCAGGCAGGGAGTCTGCACCTTGACCATCATGTAGCCGTCTTCCAGCATACGCTTCACGGTCAGGGTGTTGCCATCCTTCTGGATGTCAGCCACATAGGTGACCTGAGGCAGATGCAGCTTTTCAGCGATCTGGGGGCCGACCTGTGCGGTGTCGCCATCAATTGCCTGACGGCCGCAGAACACAACGTCCTCAGGCCAACGCCGATCTTATTGACAGCAGCAGCCAGGATCTGGCTGGTTGCAAAGGTATCGGAACCGCCGAACTCACGGCCGGAGACCAGAACAGCCTTGTCCGCGCCGCGGGCCAGCAGCTCACGCAGCATTCCCTCGGCCGGAGGAGGACCCATGGTGATGACAACGACTTCGCAGCCGGTAGCGTCCTTGAGCTTCAGAGCAGCCTCCAGAGCGTTCAGGTCATCGGGGTTGGTGATGGTGGCCATAGAGGCACGATCCAGAGTACCGTCTGCCTTGACGGCGACTTTGCCGGAGGTATCAGGAACCTGCTTTACACAAACAATTGCTTTCATTGTAAATCTTACCTCCCTTACTTCAGCAGAGCGCCGGAAATGACCATCATCTGCACTTCGCTGGTGCCCTCGTAGATCTCAGTGATCTTGGCATCACGCATCATGCGCTCGATGGGGTAGTCACGGGTGTAGCCGTAACCGCCGAACAGCTGCAGGCAGCGGCGGGTCACATCGCTTGCGGTGCGGGCTGCGATCAGCTTAGCCTGAGCAGCCTCCACGCTGTAACGGACCTTTGCGCCGTCCATGGCCTGCTGCTTCTTCAGAGCGGCAGCGTAGACCAGATACTTGGCAGCCTCAACGCGGGCCTTCATCTCAGCCAGCTCAAACTGGGTGTTCTGGAATGCGGAGATGCTGCGGCCAAACTGCTTGCGCTCCTTGACGTAGCAACGGTCTCCTCCAGAGCGCCCTCGGCAATGCCAGAGCCTGAGAAGCGATGCCGATACGGCCGCCGTCCAGGGTAGCCATGGCCAGCTGGAAGCCCTTGCCGCGCACGCCCAGCATACGATCCTTCGGGATACGGCAATCCTCGAAGATCAGCTCGCAGGTGGAAGAACCACGGATGCCCATCTTATCCTCAGCCTTGCCGACGGAGAAGCCCGGATCGGTGCGCTCAACGATGAAGGCAGAGCACAGCTTGGTGGGGCGGCCCTTCTTATCCAGAACGCGGTCGGTGACAGCGATGACGATAAAGACATCAGCGAAACCGGCGTTGGTGATGAAGATCTTGGAGCCATTCAGAACCCAGCAGTCATCCTCTTCCTTGGCAATGGTCTGCTGACCCTGTGCATCGGTACCAGCGCCCGGCTCGGTCAGGCCGAAAGCGCCCAGCCACTCACCGCTGCAGAGCTTGGCAGATACTTTGCCTTCTGCTCGGGGGTGCCGTTCTCATAAATAGGAGCAGCGCACAGCTGGTGTGAGCGGAGACGATGACACCGGTGGTGCCACAGACCTTGCTCAGCTCCTCCACTGCCATGACGTAGGACAGCACATCGCCGCCTGCACCGCCGACAGAGGTGGGGAAGTAAATGCCCATCATGCCCAGCTTGCCCATCTTCTCGACGGTCTCTTTGGGGAAGTACTCTTCTGCATCAACCTTCTTAGCCAGGGGCTTGACTTCGTTTTCAGCAAACTCACGGTACATCTTCTGCACCATCTGCTGCTGCTTGGACAGAGTAAAATCCATCGCTATATCCTCCTAACGGGTGTTTTTTATCTCCCGGGGTCGGGGTTCTCCCCTTCCCGGTTGCAAACAAATTCCTCCCGACCGCTTTCCCCACGGCCGGGAGAAATGTTTATCAGAAATTACAGCTGGTCAACAGGGGTCTTGGTGCGGTCTGCGTTGTAAACGTAGAAGCCCTTGCCGGTCTTGCAGCCCAGGTTGCCGCCGCGAACCATCTTGCGGATCAGCGGGCAGGCGCGATACTTGCTGTCGCCGGTCTCATGGTACAGGACATCCATGATGGCCAGGCAGATATCCAGGCCGATGAAGTCGCCCAGCTCCAGGGGTCCCATGGGGTGGTTGGCACCCAGCTTCATAGCGGTATCGATGCCTGCGATATCGGAAACGCCCTCCATCTTAATGAAGGCAGCCTCGTTGATCATGGGGATCAGGATGCGGTTGACCACAAAGCCAGCAGCCTCGTTGACCTGAACAGGCTCTTGCCGATGGCAACGGAGATCTCCTTGATCTTCTCAACGGTCTCAGCGGGGGTGTTGCAGCCGGCGATGACCTCGATCAGCTTCATGCGGTCAGCAGGGTTGAAGAAGTGCATACCGATCAGGGGACGGGTCAGGCCCTTGCCGATCTCGGTGATAGACAGAGAGGAGGTGTTGGAAGCGAAGACGCACTCGGGCTTGCAGATCTTATCCAGCTCGCCGAAAGTGCTCTGCTTGACCTTCATATCCTCAAAAGCAGCCTCAACGATCAGGTCGCAGTCTGCGCACAGATTTTCCTTCAGGCCCGGGGTGATGGCTGCAACGATCGCGTCAGCCTTTTCCTGGGGAATCTTTCCCTTGGCAACCAGCTTCTCGTAGCCCTTCTTGATCTTTGCCAGGCCGTTCTCAGCCCACTCCTGCTTGATGTCGCACAGAGCAACGGTGTTGCCCTCAACCTGTGCAAATGCCTTTGCGATACCCTGGCCCATAGTGCCAGCGCCGATAACACCGATCTTCATAGGAAATCTCTCCTTTAATATCAAAAATTATGTAATGGATTAGTTGTTGGTGAACACTGCCTTGGGCTTCGGTTTCTCACGGCTCAGGAAGCAGGCCATGCCCTCCTGCTGATCGTGGGTCTCGAAGCAATCGCCGAACAGCTTCTCCTCGACTTCCACAGCCTTCTCAATGGGCAGGCTGATGCCATCATTGATGGCCTTCTTGCAGTTGCGCACTGCAATGGGAGCGTTCTTGGCAATCTTGCGGCCAGCTTCAGCACGTTCTCCATCAGCTCAGCCTGCGGATACACGGCGTTGACCAGACCAATGCGGTAAGCCTCGTCTGCCTTGATGTTCAGGGCAGAGTAGACCAGCTGCTTTGCCATGCCCATGCCGACCAGACGTGCCAGACGCTGGGTGCCGCCGAAGCCCGGGGTGATGCCCAGGCCGACTTCGGGCTGACCAAACACGGCGTTGTCAGAGCAGATGCGGATGTCGCAGCTCATGGCCAGCTCATTGCCGCCGCCCAGTGCAAAGCCGTTGACGGCTGCAATGACGGGGATGGGGAAATGCTCGATCATCAGGAACACGTCATTGCCCAGCTTGCCGAAGGCCTCGCCCTCTGCCTTGGTCATGGTGCTCATGGAGCCGATATCAGCGCCTGCAACGAAGCTCTTGTCGCCTTCGCCGGTCAGGACGATGCAGCGGATGGCCTCCTGATCGACAGCCTCAAAAGCTGCCTTCAGGTCTGCCAGAACCTCAGGGTTCAGGGCATTCAGTGCCTTGGGACGGTCGATGGTGATGATCTCGACAGCGCCCTGCACCTCGGTTTTTACAAAAGCCATTGTGAAAACTCCAATTCAGATTCTCAGTGTTTCAAAACAGCTCCCGCGCCCCGGCAGAGTCTCCGGTCTGAGCCGGGCGCGGGCTGTCATTCATTTCAATTCCAAAGGGGGAGCTTACATCTCAACGATGGTAGCGCAGCCCATGCCGCCGCCGATGCACAGGGTAGCCAGACCCTTGTGAGCACCACGGTGCTTCATAGCGTACAGCAGGGTGACCAGGATACGAGCGCCGGAAGCGCCGACCGGGTGGCCCAGAGCGATGGCGCCGCCGTTGACGTTCACCTTGCTCATATCGAAGTTCAGAGCCTGGCTGACAGCCACAGACTGTGCAGCAAATGCCTCGTTGGCCTCGATCAGGTCCATGTCAGCAACAGTCAGGCCGGTCTTAGCCATGACCTTCTTGGTTGCTGCGATGGGACCCAGACCCATGACCTCAGGCTCAACACCGGCCAGAGCGCCAGCGACCCAGGTTGCCAGAGGCTCAACGCCCAGCTCCTTGGCCTTCTCCTCGCTCATAATGACCAGAGCAGCAGCGCCGTCGTTGATGGCGGAAGAGTTGCCTGCGGTCACGATGCCGTCCTTGGTGAAAGCGGGCTTCAGGGTTGCCAGCTTCTCGACCGGGGTCAGACGGGGGCCTTCATCGGTATCGAACACGGTGTCGCCCTTCTTGCCCTTGATGACAACAGGAACGATCTCATCCTTGAAAGCGCCGTCCTTGATGGCCTTGTCGGCCTTGACCTGGCTGTTGTAGGAGAACTCATCCAGCATCTCGCGGGTGATGGGGCTGTAGCCGTACTTCTTCTGGAAGGTCTCGTTGGTGCAGACATTCTCAGCGGTCATGCCCATGTGCTTGTTGAAGCCGGTGGCATCCCACAGAGCATCGTTGACCATGGTATCGACCAGCTCGCTCTTGCCCATGGGAGCGCCCATGCGGTAGCCGTAACGGCCCTTCATCATTGCAAAGGGAGCCATGTCCATGTTCTCCATGCCGCCTGCGACCACGATATCAGCATCGCCTGCCTCGATCATCTGAGCAGCCATGTTCACGCAGTTCAGACCGGAACCGCAGACCACGTTGACGGTGACAGCGGGGGTCTCGATGGGCAGGCCAGCCTTCAGGGAAGCCTGACGGGCAACGTTCTGGCCCAGACCAGCCTGGATCACGCAGCCCATGTAAACATGATCGACCTGCTCAGGCTTGACGTTTGCGCGGTTCAGAGCCTCCTTGATGACGATGGAGCCCAGCTCAGCAGCGGGGACGTTGGCAAGGGTGCCACCGAACTTACCAATGGCGGTACGGCATGCAGATGCGATAACGATCTTTTTCATGTGAATAGCCTCCTGATTGTGTATGTTGTGATTTAAGAAAGACTGTTTTATCAAAACGCCGAAGCGTTTCTTGCATAAGGAATGGGGTCAGACGTTCTCTCCCCTGCTGCGCAGCTCGGCCATCTTCTGCTCCACGGCAGCTTCCACATTCGGGGTGACGAACTTGGAGATGCTGCCGCCGTAGCGGGCGGCTTCCTTTACAATGGTAGAAGAAAGATAGCTCCACTTGATGCTGGTTGCAAGGAACATGGTCTCGATGCCGGGCATCAGCGCGTGATTGGTCTGCGCCAGCTGGATCTCGTTTTCAAAATCCGTTACCGCCCGCAGGCCCCGCACCATGACCGAAGCGTGGCGCTTCTTGGCGAACTCCACGGTCAGGCCGTCGAAGCTCTCCACCGTGACATTGGGGATCCCCTTGCAGCATTCCTGCAGCAGGGCCACCCGCTCCTCCACGGTGAACAATGGGTGCTTTGCACTGTTGATGAGCACGGCCACGATCAGGTGATCGTTGATCTTTGCCGCGCGCTTGATGATATCGAGATGACCTCGTGTGACCGGATCGAACGACCCGGGGTAAACTGCAGTTGCCATCGGTTTTGTCCTCCTTGCGCGCCTTTGAAAAGCGCATTGGTTCTGACATGATAGCACTTTCCAGTTTGCTGTGCAAGATGTTCTTTTCTTCTGCTACGGTGTATCGTTAATTTTTAAACAATCTTACCCGCAGTGCCACGCTGCATCCTGCTACGCTATAAGTAAAGCACATCGTCAAAATTTTATCAAGTATTTTTTGTGTAAAATTTATTTTTGTGCACCAAAGAATCTCTACAAAAAGCTAAGATTTTTAGTCATATTGCATCCAGCCCTGTTTTTTGCCAGGAAAGTATTGATTCTCCCGTTTGTTAATGATATAACTAAGTTGGAATTTACAATTCCTTTATGTTATTGTAAGAGAGGATGGTTTATAATGGATTTTACGGAATTGTATGCGCAGAAGAAAATGACAGCTGACCAGGCTGCCGCGTTGGTCAAAAGCGGCGACTGGGTGGATTACGGCTGGGCCGTGAACACCCCCGTTGCAGTGGACGCTGCCATTGCAAAGCGTCTGCCCGAGCTGGAGGATGTCAACTTCCGCGGCGGCATCCTGATGTGGGTGCCCGCCATCTTCCAGATCGAGGATCCTGCTGCCCACATGACCTGGAACAGCTGGCACATGGGCGGCATTGAGCGCAAGGCCATTGCCCAGGGCTTTTCCTTCTACTCCCCCATCCGCTACTCTGAACTGCCCCGCTACTATCGCGACAGCTCTGACTCCGTGGATGTGGCGGTGTTCCAGGTGACCCCCATGGACGAGCACGGCTATTTCAACTTTGGCCCCTGTGCTTCCCACCTGGGTGCCGTCTGCGATAAGGCCAAAAAGATCATCGTTGAGGTCAACCGGAACATGCCCAAATGCCTGGGCGGCACCGAGAACTGGGTGCACATCTCCCAGGTTGCCGGTGTTGTGGAGGGCAGCAACCCGCCCATCGGCCAGATGGCCGCTGCCGGTGCCGCCACCGAGGTCGATCTGAAGGTGGCAAACCTCATCGTCCCGCAGATCCCCGACGGTGCCTGCCTGCAGCTGGGCATCGGCGGTATGCCCAATGCCATCGGCAACCTGATCGCGCAGAGCGACCTGAAGGATCTGGCGTGCACACCGAGATGTATGTGGATGCCTTTGTGGATATTGCAAAGGCAGGCAAGATCACCGGCCGCCACAAGAATCTGGACAAGGGCCGTCAGGTCTATGCCTTTGGTGCCGGTACTCAGAAGATGTATGATTATCTGAACGATAACCCGGAGTGCATGGCCGCTCCCGTGGAGTACACCAATGACATCCGCAGCATCTCCGCCATCGACAACTTCATCTCCATCAACAATGCGGTGGACATTGACCTGTTCGGTCAGGTGAACGCGGAGAGTGCAGGCATCAAGCACATTTCCGGTGCAGGCGGTCAGCTGGACTTTGTTCTGGGCGCATACCTTTCCAACGGCGGCAAGAGCTTCATCTGCCTGTCCTCTACCTTTATGAATAAAAAGACCGGCAAGCTGGAGAGCCGCATCCGTCCTACCCTGGAAAACGGCAGCATCGTCACCGACACCCGCGCAAACGTGCACTACCTGTGCACCGAGTACGGCTGTGTGAACCTGAAGGGACTGACCAGCTGGGAAAAGCAGAAGCACTGATCAGTGTGGCACACCCCGATTTCCGGGACGAGCTGATCGCCGAAGCCGAAAAGCTGCACATCTGGCGCAGGAGCAACAAGCGCTGACATTGCCGCAGGGAATCCTGCTGTCTGCGGCAGGAATGGAGTTTCTATGACATGATGGACAAAAAACCGCATATCAAACCCTATCTCTACGGAATGTTCGCGGGCTTTGGCGCGATCAGCCTGAGCATCCTCTTCTTTTTCCTGATCTACCGCTTTCAGGGCTTCGGCAATGCCGTTTCGACCCTGACCGGCATCCTGATGCCCTTTATCTACGGCAGTGTGATTGCCTATCTGCTCAAGCCGGTGTGCAACTGGCTTGAAGCATTTCTCCACAAGCTGTTCCCGGAAAGGATGCACCGCTTTGCCAACATGCTGGCCGTTGCTCTGACCATCCTGTTCGGCCTGCTGCTGATCTACGCCCTGATCATGATGATCGTGCCGCAGCTCATCAACAGCGTGACCGCCCTGTACTACACGGCACGGGACAACATCGGCGACTTTGTGGAGTGGATCTCCAAGCAGGAGTTCATTGCCAACAACAAAAAGCTGCTGGACTTCATCGAGAACTCTTACGACAGCCTGGATGCCAACCTGGATGCCTGGATCAAAAACACCCTGCTCCCCTCCATGCAGAACATCCTCAGCGGTGCTGCCGTGGGCGTAGTGAACGTGGTGACCTGGATCAAAAATTTCATTATCGGCCTCATCGTTTCGGTGTATCTGCTGGCCAGCCGGAAGAAATTCGGGCAGCAGGGCAAGCTCATCCTTTATAGTCTGGTCAAGCCCCGCTGGGCCGACCTCATCATGGAGGAAGTCCGTTACGCTGACCGGATGTTCGGCGGCTTCATCAACGGCAAGATCCTGGATTCTGCCATCATCGGCGTGCTGTGCTATATTGCCTGCCTGATCTTCAAGTTCCCCAGTGCCCTGCTGGTGTCGGTCATCATCGGCGTGACCAATGTTATCCCCTTCTTCGGCCCCTTCATCGGTGCCATCCCCGCCACCCTGCTCATCCTGATCCAGAACCCCATCAAGGCGCTCTGGTTCGTGCTGTTCGTTTTGGTGCTGCAGCAGGTGGACGGCAACATCATCGGACCCAAGATCCTGGGCAACACCACCGGCCTTTCCAGCTTCTGGGTGCTCTTTGCCATCCTGCTGTTTGGCGGCCTGTGGGGCTTTGTGGGCATGATCATCGGCGTGCCGCTCTTCGCGGTTATCTATGATGTCATCAAAAAGCTGGTGTTCCACGGCCTGAATCGCAACGACGAATCCGGCATGGTAAACCTCTATCACGATGCCTTCGGCGACCCCGACGACGAGTGATCCGGCACAGCCCGCTGCACCGCAACCTGCCGAAAACTAGTAAACCTTCCCTGCCCCCGCATCAGAGCACTTCCGATGCGGGGTATTTTTTAGCCATGCCGTACCATAAGAACGTATACAAAGGAGAACGATTTAATGGGTATTAAAATCATGTTATTGGGTATCGCCGTTATTCTGGCTGGGATTGCCTTATCTATAAGTAATATTTTGCTTTGTTTGGTGGAGC
>ENA-OQIO01000311-OQIO01000311.1-human-gut-metagenome-genome-assembly--contig:-NODE-311-length-26460-cov-2.540045_pt1 | contig 26460 bp, 37 predicted proteins | sample MGYA00242573_ERZ504737 | MGnify/ENA primary metagenome ERZ504737 (study PRJEB26092, sample SAMD00036203) | human gut metagenome | host: Homo sapiens | study: EMG produced TPA metagenomics assembly of...
ATTTTAGAAAAGCAGAAAAGAAAAAATAAAAGAAAAAGAGGAAAACAATTGAAAAAGCTGACAAAGGACCAGCCATGCTGGTGCAAGAGTGGAAAGTTATACGGTGAATGCCACATGGATTTTGATAAAAAAATTGAAATGTACAGAAGAAAATTTCATAAGGTTCCACCGCGGGAAATTATTAAAAATGAAGCACAGTTACAGGGAATGCGTGAAAGCAGCAAGATTAATATTGCAGTACTTGATTATGTGGCAGAACACATTTGTGCAGGTATGACGACAGAAGAAATCGATCAGATGGTTTATCAGAAGACAACGGCAATGGGGGGTATTCCGGCACCGTTAAATTACGAAGGGTTTCCAAAGAGCGTATGTACTTCCATTAATGAACAGGTGTGCCATGGAATTCCTTCCAATAATGTACAGTTAATTGACGGCGATATTGTCAATGTGGACTGCTCAACCATTTATAATGGATATTTTTCAGATTCATCCCGGATGTTCTGTATTGGAAATGTTTCCGAAGAAAACCAGAAGCTCGTGCGTGTGGCAAAAGAGTGTGTGGAGCTGGGCTTACAGCAGGTAAAACCATGGGGACATTTAGGTGATGTGGCACAGGCGATTCAGGACCATGCAAAGGAAAACGGATATTCTGTTGTCCGTCAGGTCGGTGGTCATGGTATCGGACTGGAATTCCACGAAGCCCCATATGTCAGCTATGTGATAAAAAAAGGCACTGGAATGGTGATGGCACCGGGCATGGTATTTACAATTGAACCGATGATTAATATGGGAACAAGTGAGATTTACATTGATGAACAGAATGGCTGGACAATCTATACGGATGATGAAAAGCCGTCAGCACAGTGGGAAATTATGGTACTTGTAACCAATGACGGATATGAAGTGATGTCGTGGTAATAAAAAAATGGATAAAAAAGCTCCGGATAATGCCGGGGCTTTTTTTGATGGGTGCGCCTGGCGGCGCACGTTTCTAAGTATGACGGACAGAAAAGTCCAAAAGGCAACCGTAACCCATGTATGTAGATCAGGCAAGTAGACGAGGAAAGACTGGCAGTCTTTTAGTGTGGCGGGGCAAAAGAGGGGAAGAACTCTTTTTGTGTGAAATCATATAATAGTATTAAATAAATTATATGGAGTAAGTATGGATTGTATGAATAAAAAAAATCCGCCGCAGGTTGTGGGCATGACATATGTGCCATGGCAGCACTGGGGCGAGGTGTATGAACCATGCAGAGCATTAAAATACGGAACATTGTTTCCAATATTAAATAAGCCGTTTGTCGGCTGCAGATGCGACAGAAGCCGTTAACGGGCAGAAAGCCGGTTAAAATGCAGAGTGCAGGCAAACAGCGGCATTGCGGACTCTGTGAAACAGTATGCCGCGTATAAAGAGAGGAGCATGGCAAACGTGAAGGATATGAGAAATCCATATATGCCAGGTAGAGGGGATTCCTGTGGCTGTCGAGGGAATGCCGGCCGGAGCAGGCAGGCAGTAAAAATCCTGCCGGTAGAAGGGCAGGAGAAAACTGTCCGTGTACTGACAGAATGGGAAGAGAAATGAGAATGCCAAACAGAATGGAGCATCGTCTGCCAATGCAGGGATGCCAGGAGAATATGCGTCTGGTGCCGGAAAACAGAATGTCAGAAAGAAGACTGCAGTCTGTACAGAATCAGCAGTGTAACAAAAGCCGTTATATCGCAGATGTGTATGAGCTGGGATTTGTTATGGTGGAAACGGCGCTGTATCTGGATACCCATCCCGATGACGGTGAAGCACTGGCATTTTATGCGATATGAAGCATCAGTACGCAGAAGCAGTGCGGCTTTACAATGAAAATGTAGGTCCTTTAAGTTTTTATCATGTAACAAATGAAAACTACTGGAACTGGGTTGCAACACCAATGCCGTGGGAAATGGAGGGTTAAACGATGTGGAATTATGAAAAAAGATTACAGTTTCCGATTCATATTAAGAATCCCAATCCGGCACTTGCGGCAATGATTATCAGTCAATACGGAGGACTGTACTTCATTTTGATATAGTAAAAATCATATGTAAAATTCCACGCTCAACAAATCCTCCGCCTTATCATACACCATAACATTTACCACACTGCGCAGGGCATTGGCGCGGGTGCGTTTATCAAGAGATTCGTCCCGGATAATATCGTAAATGCTTCGGATATTTTGTGCAAGCTGTTCTTTGCGTTCCGGTTCACTATCGGTCAGAGCAGAGAGCTGTTCTTCAATACGTTGCCGCTCATCGGCGAGCAGCTTCTTATTTTCCTTATATTCTTCCAGCGTATCAATGCCATCACGGTAAGCCTGCTTAATGCGCTTTTCCTTATCGTCAAGCTTTTCAAGCTGCCGGCTTAAAAGCAAGCTGTCATCAGCTTTATTCTGCGGCTTGCGGACTTCGTATGAAAACTCATTGGTCTTGATTACCTGTTCAAATGCGGCATATACAGCCTGCTCCAGTTTTTCCGCTTTGATAAAGTGGCTTGTCATGCAGCTTCCACGCCTGTAATTGCCACACTGGAAAGAAGTTACTTTGCCACCGGCGGAGAGGACAGAACCGTTTAAGGAAGAACCACAGGACGAACATTTTACCATGCCGCTTAGCCAGTGCTTAATAGAGCCGGTGCTGTGTGCTTTATACGGCCGACTTCGTTTTACAATCTGTTCCTGCACAAGGTCAAATGCTTCTCGTGAGATAATCGCTTCATGCTGTCCCCTCGAAATAATCCATTCCGATTCATCTTTTATGGTATGTTCATTGTGGTTCTGACGGTTCCAGCGCACCATGCCGGTGTAAAATGGGTTTTGCAGGATATATTTTACGGTACGTTCTTCATAGTTGGCGCCGCGCCGTGTCTTGTAGCCCAAGGTGTTGAGTTCTCTTGCAATCTCAAGATAGCTTTTTCCGTTATCGGAGTATTCTCCGTAAATCTTCCGGACAATAACGGCTTCCGGTTCATAGATTTCCGGTATCTTTGTTTCCCGGTTCATGCGGTAGCCGAGTGGCATGGCAGACTGATAGCCGCCACGCAGTGCCTTTTCTTTCATACCGCGCATGACTTCACCGGCTAAACGAATCGAATAGTATTCGTCCATCCATTCAATGATTCGCTCGATTAAAGAGCCAAAAGGGCCGTCAACCAATGGCTCTGACACGCTCACAACCTCAACACCGCATTTTTTAAGCAAAGACTTATAAACAATCGACTCCTCTTGATTGCGGGCAAAACGGCTGAATTTCCACACGAGAATCACATCAAATGGGTGTTCTTTGGATTTTGCCATGCCAATCATCTGCATAAATTGTGGGCGTTTGTCAGCTTTCTTACCGGAAATGCCGTTTTCAATAAAAATGTGTTCCGGTAGAATCATTATATGATTGCTCTTTGCGTAGTCCAGCAACAGCCGCTTTTGTGCATCCGGGGAGAGTTCCTCCTGCTTATCGGTCGATACACGGATATAAGCACAGGCATTTTTCATTTCATTTAAGGTCTTTTTCATAGTATATCACTCCATTCTTATTCAAAATTGGGTATAAAAATAACACCTACTTGCAAAAGCGGTGCCGGGAATGATATAATATAACTTGGTTAGGGGTATATTATATCAGGCACTGCTTGAGTAAGTATCCGTAAAAGCTCTTGTGTTGGTAGCACAGGGGCTTTTATTTTAGTTACAACGTTTGCATGGGACAAAACCTAATTGTTTGGCTTTGTCCAGTTCCATTTTTTTAACATTTTTGATACCACTGCAATGTGGATTAGAATGATACTTCTTACTGTTTTTGGAAGTATATACAACATAAGTAGGTACAATGTTAATATTTAATATTTGTCCCAGATAGGTGACATCTTGAGGAAAGGAATTACAGTGCCTTGTAATTTCTTTTTCTAAAGCATTATGTAATTGATTAAATGGTGCTTGGTATTCAAATAAACTAAGCAAAAATAATAGCTGACTGAAACCAGAAGCCGGTACGTGCTTGTTTGAGTCAAAAATAGTATCGGTTTTTAGTTTATATTTGCTTTTGTGATTATATATCCTTCCGCCATGTGCAGCGGTATTTCTATAATCTAAACAGATATATAAGGTATCCATCATAAGAGTGGGAAGTACATCATCTGATAACTTCAAATTACTCTTATCATAAAGTTTATCCACCATTTTTGTTAATTCATCTTTTTTGAATAAATCAATAAAATTTACTATAGTGCTGAAGTAGATGCTTTTGAATAATATCCAAGGCGGAACGTTATCGTATTTTTCTGAATAGTGATGAATCGGGTTTTTATCAGTGTTCAATGTATTTTTTAAAGTATCTAAAATAGCGGGAAGTTGAAAGCGTTTTTTTCGCTTTTTAACATTTCGATAATTTTTATATTTTAAATAATTACTTTCTGCTGTACCGAAAGATTCAGAAACAGTGCTGGCAGCCGTTTCTTTGATGTGTTCTTCTAAATCCTGCATAGCTGCCATTACAGAATTACGTAAATTTTTATCAAGAAGATAGAGAGAACGAATTTGTTCAAAGGTCACGCCTTCTCGATAAGAGATTTGGTCGTTAGCTCTGATTATATAGGGCTCACGGTAACTTTTGATAAGATTAGAATACCCATATAATGCGAGGTTATGTTTTGCAAATTCTATATCATTAATTGTTAGGTTTTGAGATAAAAGTTTCTCAATCTGCTGTTCTACAGTTGTGTATTCAATATTTTTCATAGGTTACTCCTTATATATGCAAAAAGAGCCTTGGAATAAATTCCAAGACTCTTTGCGACCGCCCAGCAGTCATTCACTAACAGTGACATTATATCATATCCAAAAATCTTGTCAAGTATTCCATTTACATAATTTAATTTCAATTTTATTATGTGTTATTGAAATTTACAGTTAAATCCTTTCAAAAACCATTGTTGCCTAAATACGGTTACCGCCACCAAAACCGGGGCTGTTAACAGAGGTTGTTACTTAATCTTCACTATATATTTTGATAACATTCAAAAGTTGCTCTTTGTAATCATACAAATCATTTAATGAATCAATATAATGACGAGTAAATGACTTCTTTTCATCAGGAATTAATATTTGCATTTTCTTTTTATCAAGAATCAGTCTGCAAATAGGCTTCCGGTTGTTGTTTTGAAAGAGAATGCCAAAATAACTTTCAGTATCTCTGTATACAATATCACTAATATCCACAGCACCGACCAGCATACCTCTAATAATGTAAAAAGCTTCAATTTCTTCCTCAGTTGTAACAATTTTACTTTCTTTAACAGGTTCGGTGACAGGTTCTGGAGTATCCTCGTTTTCTTCGCTCGCTAAAGCGGAAGATATTTTTTGATTAACGATATCATTGATAAAAGCAGTGTTGGCTTTTTTAATAATAGGTTTGAATTTATCAAGGATTTTCTGATTCTTTTGACCGTCATATATTTCATTTAATATAAAACGAACGTAGTCATCAGACGGCTCATCCAGCAGTTTTTTGAGATAATCTTTAATTAAGTTAGAGTATTTAAGTTCAGAAGCTGTACTAAATATGCTGTCCTTGTCAAAATTTTCTTTGGCAAACTTTCTCAATTCGTTTACAAGGGGTTCTTTCAAGTCAAGAAGATTAATCTCAAGAAACGGAGTTAAATCCATTTTATTTGATTCATCAAGGTCAGTGTAAAAGCGGTAAAGAACACCATTGGTTAAAATTCCAAATTTGGCAGGAGATGTTCCGAAGTATCGAAAAAGTTGAGAACCATGTTTATCTAAGGAATCGCCACACCATTTACATTCGATTAGTATAGATGGCTCATTGTTTACTATGATAGCATAATCAACTTTTTCTCCTTTTTTAATTCCGACATCAGCGGTATACTCAGGACAAAATTCAGCCGGATTGAAGACATCATATCCTAATAATTGAAAAAAAAGGAACAATAAGTGACATTTTAGTAGCTTCTTCTGTTTGAATGGAATCCTTTAAAGTTACAATTCGCTGTGAAAAATTTTTAATATCATCATAAAAACTCATATAATATACCTCTCTTGTATTAATTTAATGTGTGCGTATTAATTTCGATAATATCAATATCACCATGTTTTTCATAATCCCCGCGCTCAATATGTAACATTTCGTGATGATATGACCTTAAGTGTTGTTCCCGCTTAGCCGGGAATTTAGAACGATGGTATAAGAATCATCGTTGTTGTTGACAGTATATGCCTTTATAGTAGTTGGCATATCTGCATAGATGACGTTAGAATCCGTTATTATCCCCTCCTTTGTGCGTTACTGCTGATTAAATCGGTCGAGCATCTGCTTAACAAACTCAATGTCTTCTTTTTTGACTTTGCGAGAAGCGTCGAACAATACCTTATAATCAGGATTTTCATACAGGAACTGTGCCATGTCTTTTGCATCGTCATCAAGGTAGTATTCGGTATTTTGTGAATTAATGAAGTGGTCTTCCATTAAATCGGAACGTAAAATATGAAAAAAACTGCAAATCTTATCAATCTTATCCATGCGAGGAATCTTAATTCCTTTACACCAATTAGAAACAGAAGCCTGAGAAACCCCCATATATGTAGCTAAATCCAGTTGGGTTTTTCCACTTGATTCTAAATAATAAGAGATATTTTTTGCAATAATTTTATTTAATTCCTGTTCAGACATATCGAACCTCCTTGTTTGAGTAAAGTATAACTAAAAAGTTATAAGAAATCAACACGAAAATAAAAAAAATATAACTTTTGGTGTTGACAATAACTTTAAGTTATATTATGATAACATCATCAAATGAAAGGAGAACGATATGAGCGATTTTAAAATATCATTAACAGCAGCAAGAATTAATGCAGGGTATACTCAAAAAGATGTAGCGAAGCAAATGCACATAAATAAGCAGACTATTGTAAATTGGGAAAAAGGAAAAGTTATTCCAAAGCCGGCACAGTTTAATATGATGTGTGAATTGTATGGAGCTCCGAAAGATTGTATTTTTTTACCTAAAAGATAACTTTTAAGTTATATAAACGCTCGTAAAATTTTTAATATTAAAGTTATGCAGAAAAGAAAGGGTGAGAACAATGCTTATAAGAACAGAATTTGGTAATTTTGGTTGTCCGGAGGATTTACTCCGGTATATGCAGAAAGAGGTTGCGGATTGGATAAAGCTGAAGGAGGAAGAAAGTGTCAAAGATTGACCAAAAGTTAATAAATATATTTTTAAAAGTAGCAGATATGCTGATAAATCATACCGGGCTGGTAATTTTAATAATTTGTTGGATATATCTGTTTAAGGTTGGAACATTTGGCTGTGAGACGGAGTTTGGTGTCTTGCTGGTGCTTATAGCGCTTTTTGTTATGATTTTGTGCATTATAAACCCCGCAATCTTTGTGTAATAACCAATACGGTCGTAAACAAAATCAGTGTAATGCTAATTGCAATAAGAAGCGCAAAAACATGAATAAGTAGATAAGCAACAAGTAAAAATTTTGACTGATATTGCTTGCGGGATATGCGATACGAAAGGGAGTGTATTTTTAATCCTAGAATAAAACTGCATTTATCATATTCGTAATAAAGTTGTTTGCAAAATGAATTGTAGTTGTACTGGTTATTATTCTTACCTAAATAATAAGCCCATTCATTCAAACGAGAACCTGCATAGCTGGCATTTTGATTTATAGAAGCTGTAAACGGAATTGGGTTTCGTTGCGGTAGTTCCCCTCGCGCGTGGAAAGCAGATATCACTTTCGACGGTGCCAATGTAAAAGAATCGCAACAGTCGGGCAGTTTTCTGACAGGTTTTACTGCCTAACTCACAGGGCGTTTAACAGGAAAAACGGCATATCCCCTAACCGATATATCAGAAGCTGTACCCCCTCACAGCACCGCACATCTGATAGCCATGCGGGTTCAAATCCCGCCGTCCTGATTTCAACGTTGAACAATAGGCTGTGTGACAGGCACAGTCAGGCACATTTTAAATATCATGATAATAGCAAAAGTGAGGTGATAAGCATGAATGTTATCTGCACAATTCTTGATAAAAAGGAAAGAAAACATACAAACTGGAGGAATTAACCCCAAAACAGCGGGAGGAGTACGGCAGGAAGATAAACGAAAGCGGTATGACCGCAATGGGGTATGTAAAAAAGTCATGAATGGAAGGTGAATACATATGCTGAAAGATATTTCAAATTATTCGACAAAGGATTTGATAGAAGAATTAAAGAACAGGGAAGGTGTTGAAATATACTTCGCAGAACCTGATTCATCAATAGCAATTAATGAAACAGGCCCTGTTACAGTATTGGTAGTTACAGATTAGCTGATTTTTTGGTATGTATATACGCCTTTAATATGCGCAGCTAAATAACCACCATGCGATGATGCAGACATCAAAGCATCATACACGGATTTTGGAACATTGAGGTATTTGTAAGTAGAGCCGGAGTTAAAGCATACATACAAAGTATTATCCTCATATCCAATAGATTTGATGTTAGATGAAACAACAGGAATCATACGCATAAGAACACCTCCTTCAGTAATGAATTGGGCAGTGCTTCGCCCAATAATTATTATAAAAAGGAGTGGAGGTACAGATATTCAGTGACTGAATTAAGTGATTTCAATGCTGAATATCATAAAAATTCAATATTTTCCATTTACAGCCGCCACAAGCTGTAAATGGATTCACAGGGCGTTTAACAGGAAAAATGGCATATCCCCTAACCAAAATCCCCAGAAGCTGTACCCCCTCACAGCACCGCACGTCTGATAGCCATGTGGGTTCGATTCCCGCCGCCTGATTCGGGACAAGCTCCCGAACCCTAAAGGTTAAAGAAATGTATATCACAAAACAGGCGGCATCACGTAGCTTCATGCCGCCGGAAAGGAGAAAGATATGAGAAGCATACCGCTGATTATTTTTTACAACAGGTCCATTGATGATGCCAAAGAGAAACATGACATTATTAAAGCGTGTGAAATGCTGAAAAAGCTTCGGAAATTGGAAATTAAAGAGCGTGCAGTACCCGGTTCATACCGCTTATAGAACAATAAAAATGAGAGAACTGATTGCAGCAGCTCTCTCAAAAAATTGATGTATAACATATACCAATACTTACATTATTATAACGGCTTATGTGTGATATGTCAATAAAAAATAAAAGGGGATTTTCCCCTTTTGAAAGCTTGATTAAATGATTAACTAAAGAACCATTCAGGAGATACAACAATATGCCATACATTAAGGAAATATGCGTGGCGGGCAGGATACTTGAGGTAAGAAAATATCACACACTTCGTTATAACTGCAAAGGGGAAAAGAGGGAAGGACGATACAGGCAGACATGTGAATGTCAGCAGAGGGTAAATCAAAGAAAGGCAGAGCGGACACTCCGCCGCCTGATGAATACCAATTTTACCGATAACACAGGAATGCTTGTGACGTTCACCTATTTTCCACGTAACCGTCCAAAAGATTCAAAACAGATGCAGGTGGATATGCGCAACTGCTTAAAGAAAATGAGAAAGATATTCAAAGACAAGGGAATACCGCTCAAATACATCTATGTAAAAGAACTGGGAAAGCGGGGCGCTGCCCATATCCATATGATGATGTCAATCTGCACGCCGCAGGAATTAAAGCAGTGCTGGACAAAAGGCGGCATAGACATGAAGCCGCTGTACAGCAAAGGAGATTACAAAGGTATAGCAAGGTACTTTATCAAGGCGGCATTAAAGACAGAAGAAACCGAAGGACAGTTGATAGGAAAACGGTGGAATCCGTCCCGGAACTTAAAACAGCCGGTTGTGATAAAACAGGTTGTCCGCTCCAGCACCTTCAATCATGGAATCCGTCCGAAGAAGGGATATATTCTGAATCCGGATTCTGTGAGGGAAGGATATACAGAGGCGGGGTTTAAGTATTTTTCATACACCATGTACAAAGAAGAAGGAGGCGGATAGACGTGGTAAACATCTACATAACGACAACAGCAAAAGGACCGCGGATATGGAAGACGGCATACTACGTTTACACAATGGAATATAACGGGCATACGAGAAACCACTCCGGGCGAATGAAAAACTGCACCGAAAATCAGCTTGAGTTAAATATCATAGCGGAAGCATTGGGAAGATTAAACAAAATGCAGAAAGTCCGCATATTTACCGGTTGTACCCACGTTTTAAATACTGTGAATAACCACTGGATTGCCCAGTGGGAAAAGAACGGCTGGAAAAAATCCGGGAATAGGCCGGTAAAGAATCAGGAACTGTGGCAGCAGATTACGGAGCTGATGAGGTACCATGTTGTAACATTTACGGACGAAGCCCATGAATACTCGTTGTGGCATCAGTCTGTATAGAGAAATTAAAGGAGAAACACAATGAAGAACAAAAGCATTTTACAGCAGACAAAAAGAGTGTTACCTGTGCCGCTTGAAAGCTGAAAAGGCGGGATATTTCGGACAACTCCCATCAACGGGGCTGCATAAGCACCATTTCATGCACGGAACAGCAAACAGAAAGCTTGCAGAAAAATATGGCTTGTATGCCTATGTATGCGAGCGGTTTCATCATGAGCATGGTGAAGAATCACCGCACGGCAATCCGGCAGTGGATTTAATGCTCAAGCAGACGGCACAGCGGGCATTTGAAGAAAAGTATGGAGAAGACAGGTGGCGGGAGGTTTTTCTAAAGAGTTACAAGGACATGGAAGGCGCCGCATATATAGATGACGGAGGAAATATACGAACACCATGAATATAGCAGAGCTGACAGACGGGGAAATGGGCATATTTCATGCGACAGCCGTCCGTTTTATGAAAAAGACGGCAGGAGAATTATGAAGGTTGCAGAACCGTATTACAACAGGGATGAAAGGATTATATCCGGATTCTGCCCGCACTGCGGATTGGAAGTGAACCGTGTATGGAATATGGATTACTGCGGAAGCTGTGGACGGGAAATAAGCTGGCATGATATCAGCGTAAAAGATTATGGAGATATTCCGTAAGTTGCACCGGTGCAACAGAAAGGAGAAACGATATGTTTGAAAAATTCGGAGAATTTAATTCAGCAGAGGAGTTAAACAGAAAAGCAGAGGAATTAAAGGGCGATATTGATAAATTAAAGCAGTTTGCCGCTGAAAACGGGCTTGAGGAAGATGATGTAAATGATTACGTGGACGGAGTGATTACAGAACTGGCAACACCGCTGACGGCGGCAATGGGGAAAATAAAGGCTGAAAAAGAAGAACTTGAGTTGCATGGAGTGCTGGAAGACTGGTATGAAGCGGTTGCGGATGAGTGCATGAGCAATCTGGCAATGGCAGCAGCCGTAAGAGAAAAAGGAAAGAGCCTTGCGGTGTTTATGAGCAGGCTTCTTGCAAAGGCATTCCAGGGCAAAGTAAGGGTAAGTGACAAAATCGTATCAATCACAACGATAGAGCATGACGGTAAACAGGAGCAGATGAGAGGACCGGTTTATTTAGGGATTCCAAGCCGTGTAGAAGTAAAGAAAATGATGCGTGAATATTACTTAGGACAGGAGAGAGCATGAGAGCTATAAAAGCATTTAACCGGAATCTACAGGCAACGCTCGGAAGCGGAGTTATGACAATGGAAGCCGGAAAGACGTACCGGGAAAAAGAAGCAAAATGCGCGCACAACGGCTTCCACTGCGCAGAGAATCCCCTGTGTGCACTCGGATACTACAACAATATGGATTCCCGGTTCTTTATTGTGGAAGCGGGCGGTGACATTAATCAGGATGGGAATGGTACAAGAATTTCCTGTACCGAACTGACACTGATAAAAGAGATTACAAGGATACAGCTTGCAGCACTTGCGTGTGAGTACATCCGCAAGTACCCGGACAGGGAAGAAAATGAAACACACCTGTGTAAAGATAAAGGAGCGGCAACAGTTAAAGAGGATTTTATCATTGTCCGGGGGAAGAATCCGATAGCAAAAGGGGTTAAAGGATCATACCTGTTTCTGCTGAAAGAAGAAAAAGACACCCACAATATTCAGGAAATTTATCCGGTATACGTTGACGGAAAACAGATAAAAGCAAATGTGTACTATGGTTTAAGAGGTGGAAAACTGTGTATAAAAAGAATTAAGGAGTTTAAAGAGAATCAATGCCACACCGCACATGCGGCGGGTGGCACAGCGCAATAAATTAGATGCTCCCATTCAATACGTAAATTCATGGGGAACGCATAAGCATGACACAATATACGATGTGATGATTCGCTGTCAGACAAGAGGGAAAATACTGATGATAGCAGTGTTTTTTCCGGATAAAGTGGCAGAAGGAACTAAAACACCCACTTATGAGATTTACTGCAATCCGGAAGGAAGTGAGTTCATAACACGGATTCTTGATAAGGCAGGAAATGAAGTTAAATGGAGTACGAGTTTATTTAGAAATCTGGGCAAGGTTTGGAAAAGCTTATATGAAAATTACAGTTTATCGGCGGTACAGAGAAATAGCCGGGTGTGGCAGAATCAGGGCGGCAGGGATACAATCCGCCAGTTTTTAAGAGTTCGCAACAGAGGCATTGAAGGCCTGAATGAATATCAAAGGAAATGCCGTGATCAAAAGATACAGGAAGCAGAAGCAAAAGAACAGAAACCGTGGGACGAACATATGGCACTGATACCACCATTGCTGCCGGGATTTGAAAGGTGGGCATTTCATGAGGCAGCAGTTGAAAATTTTATCTTTTATGCCAGCGTAAAGGATAAGACCGGATACTGCACATACTGTGAAAAACAGGTCCCGCTGATACAGGCAAAGCAGAATAAAGAGGGAAAATGCCCGTGCTGTGGCAGGACTGTAAGATTCAAGCTTCAGAGCAGAATACAGACGTTAAAGACCCAAAAGCGGTATGTAGAATGTATTCAGGAGATACAGGGCGGCTTTGTAATCAGGGCGTTTTGTGTAAGCTCATATTATCGTGACAGAAAATATACAAATCCGCACCGGGTATTTACAGAGCAGGAAAGGGTTATGTATTTGGGCAATACTTCGGTTCGTTATATATGGGATAAACTATAAAATAAAAAATACAGATTTATCCCGGCAGATAGACCATATTACCCATATCATTATGTTAAATATAGACTATACATGGAAAATATTGAAGTCCTGAAACAAACAGTATTAAAGAATACAGCGCTTGATTTGTGGTCGAAACTGCCGGAAAGCATGAGTGCGGCAGAGTATCTTTACATCGAAAGACATAATCCGGCGGTTGAAATGCTGGCAAAGATTGGAATGTTTAAGCTCGCTGAAGAAATAATGAAATACAGGTATGACGGCACGCTTTTAGACCAGAAGCAGACACAGATTGCAAAGATATTAAAAATTGACAATGCAAGATTAAAACGACTGAAAGATTTAGACGGAGGCATACATCTTTTAAAATGGCTGCAGTGTGAAAAACGGGCAGATACAATATGGCCGGATTACGTTATCAGCGAATTTGCGGCAAACGAAATCAACTTATCGGATTTTGGATTCCTTCCGCCGCCGATTAAGCCGGTTAAAGTATATAACTACATTAAGCGGCAGGCAGAAAAGTCGGGTGAAACATTTATACAGACAGGAATCACATGGAGAGATTACTATAACCTTGCAGAACAGAATAAGTGGAATATATCCGCATCACAGATAAGTTGGCCAAAAGATTTAAAAAAGGCACATGCCGATGCGGTGCTGTTTTCCAAAGGGGAATCCATAAAGAAACAGTCAGAAAAACTGGAAAAGAAGTGGCCGGAAGTAAATAAGATACTTCCGGATATAAAGAAATTTGAATATCATGATAAGAAATTTGCGGTAATTGCTCCAAGGTGCATTGAAGACATGGTGCGTGAAGGAACAGCACTCAATCACTGCATGGATCATGCAGATTTCTATTACGACAGAATACAGAAGCATGAAGCATATCCGTTCTTTTTAAGGCGGGCAGATTCAGTAGATACGCCGTGGTATACGCTGGAGGTTGAAGCCTCCGGCAACATACGGCAGAAAAGAACCACGGGAGATAATCAGAATCCCGATCTTGAGGAAGCACTTCCGTTTCTTAAACGTTCATGGCGGCATTTAAAAAGAAAATGACAGCAGAGGAGCGCAGACAGGGAGAAACGGCAAATGAAAAGCGCATACAGGAGTATCGTGAATTGAGGAAAAACGGCAACAGGATATGGCATGGAAAACTTGCGGGACAGCTTCTTGCAGATGTCCTTGAAGCAGATTTCATGGGATTGGAGGAATAGCAATGGAAATTATAACGACATTTGATGAATGGCAGCAGGAGCTTGATACTGAATTGACAAAGACTGCAGAAGGCTTTGTAAGAATCGGATACCTTTTAAAAATGGCAAGGGATACAGATATTTTAAAAGATTCGGGATATAACAGCATTGTTGAACTGGCAAAAGCCAGATACGGGCTTGATAAGACACAGGTATCAAGATTTATCCATATTAACGACAGATTCAGTGAGAACGGCAATTCTGACAGGCTCATGGAGCAGTACAAAGGCTTTGGATATGCAAAGCTTACTATTATGCTGCAGTTACCGGATACCATTAATGAGGAGCTTACACCGGAGTTTTCAAAGGCGGATATTCAGACTGTAAAAGAAGAAATAGACAGGGAAAAAGAAATATCTGACCTTGAGGTGTTAATGGAAGAACCGGACGTTACATCGAATTACGATGATAACCTGATAAAAGCACTGGCAAAACTCGGAGAAGACGAACCGGAGCTTTACAGGGCAATATATGAACAAAACAAAGCGGCAGGATATACAGTAGAGCAGATGAAAGACGATATGTGTCCGAATGAAGAAAAGATATATTTTGTCCGTCTGGCGGGAATCGGAAGAATGGTATTTTCTCTGAAAACAAAAGAGTCCACTGTCAGATTAGTTAATTCACGAAGTGGGGAAAAGCAGGAGTATACATGGCAGCAGTTGATAGACGGCTGGAAACAGCTTTTTAAAGGAAAAACAGGCACGGCACAGGAAGAATGGAGCAGAGAGTATAAAAGACCGTATCCGTCAGAAGAAACAAAAGAAGAACGGCCAAAGGAACGCAAAGAACCAAAGGTCAGCCGTCCGGCATCTGAAAAAACACGTAAGGAAGATGAAGATAAAAGCGAAAAAACTAAAAAGCCCGAAAGCCGCATAAACACCGGTAGCGAAGCGGATTCTACTCCAAAACCGTCTACACAGGATTACAAAGGTGCGGTATTCAATGAAATGATAGGTGTTGCAAATGGTCTGTTATCCTGTGTATATCAAAAGGACGTTAAGGGAATCAGGGAACATATAAAGGATATTGGACATATGCTGGATACGTTAGCAGCGGAAGAACAAAAGGACATTCCGGGGCAGATGCGTATGGGAGAATAAGAAAGACAGAGGTGATAACAATGCTTACATGGCAGAAGAAAAATGGCGAATGGGGATTAAACGGAGTGCCTGAAGAAGAACTGAAAAAGGTTGGCAGCAGAATATATGCGGCGCTTTTTAAATTAAAAGATTATGAGCAGCTGGGAGTAAGTCCTGGACAGGTGGAAGAACTGGACAGGCAGTATACGCAAGTATGTGAACGTCTTGCAAAACAGAAAATTCCATGTATGCCGGGAGATACGATTTATATTTATGAAACGTGTGAGTGTATCCCAAGAACCCGTGACCAGCAGACAGGATAGTAGAGTGTCCGTTTGAATCAGACTGTCCGTATGATACCTGTAGAGATGCAAATGAGCGTTTATTTCAGACAAAGGTTATGGGGATATATAATACAGGGCACGGCTGGTACATAGAAGCCGAACATATCATACAGGCAATACCGGCATCTTATATTGGGAATACTGTCTTTTTTAATCCAAAGGAAGCATATAACAGGCTTCATGCAGGGGCTAAAGAAGATTACAGAAAACATTTTGAACGGAGATTCATGAGGAAACGATGAAAGAGTGGATAAACATTAATGGAAGCACTAAAACCTGCGGACAATGCGCATATAAAGCATATTTGGGAGAAAATTCACAGGGGCAGCAGGTGTATGGGTGCAAAAGAAAGGGAAGATGTAAGGAGAATAGAGCAGATGAAAGTAAAGAACTTGAATTAAGTGATTTTATTACGGAATCACAAATATAAATAAAAATAGTATGGTTTAGTGCTGAAATCACGGCATTAGAGCATAAATGGACATTGAAAATTGAATATTGATGGTTGGAGGAATATAATAATAATAACTATAGGTAATTGATAAATGATTTTATCAGTTCCTGTGGATAATAACTATGAAAGAAGATGAATACAGGATGTCAAAAGAGAAATATATTAGGTATGGATTTGATACTAAATTTGAGTATAGAACGTATCGAAATATAGGCAGACAACATATGATTCAGTTCTATGCAAGGAAAAACCTATTTGGCAAATTATGGAACTGGATTAGAAATACACTAAATAGAGGTGAGAAAAAATATAGAAATTTCGATGTGTTTACTGATTGGAGAGAGTATATTATTGAAAATTATGGAAATATTTCAAGTATGAATTGTGAAAATTTAATACATTATTTGCAAGTAAAGAAAAGAGACACTGAATTTAGTAAAAGTTCCTGGGGACTAATTGCTGTACCGTGTATAATATGCTGTGTTACTGCAGTGTTAACTGGATCAGCAGTGTCAGATTTATCAACTGATGGAGTGTTGTTTATGATAGCGATAGAAATTGCTGTTGTTTACATTTTTGTCATTAAGGGTATATGAGCGGTATTCATTCAGATATCACTTCTATGAAGATATGATTGATGTATTAAAATCTTTCTAAATAAAAGTACCAACCGTCAATATTTGATGGCTGGTATTTTTTTTGCCCAAAATCAAGAATTGCACCGGTGCAACAAAAAAGGAAGCCTGCTGGATTCGCGGTCTGCAAGCTTCCTGTTCCCATATATCGAACAAATGTATTATAGCACAAAACACAGAGCAGTACAATACAAATGGGAGGAAATATGGGAATAAAAGAGGCATTGGCACAATATTGTGATACGCAGCAGGAAATTAAGGACATAAAAAGCAGGATTGAAACACTGGAAAGACAAATTGCGGTTATGGAAAAGCAAGGATACACCCAGCAGGATTCAGTTACGGGTGGAGAAGGGGGAAACAGACATTATAAAATCGAAGGGTATCCGTACCCTGAGTACTCAAGAAAGACAACGCTTCTTATATGCCGTCGGCAGCAGTTGAATGGTAGGGAGTTAAAACTACTGGAACTGACCAATGAGGTAGAAGAATACATAGGACAGATAGAAGACAGCAGAATAAGGAGAATGATTACATATAGGTTTTTAGATGACTTAACATGGGTTCAGGTGGCTTACCGTATGGGTGGGAAGCATACGGCGGATAGCTGCCGGGTGGCAATTGATAGATTTTTAGAGAAAAATTAATGTTTGTTCGTTCTGTTCGTTTTAACTGTGATAATATCTAAACTGGATAAAGAATTAATCCACGGACGGAAACCGGATAAATCCAAAAGCCGCAGGTGCGGCAGTTTTTTTACCTCTTGAATGGCGCTGGCGAAAGCCGGCGCTTATTTTAGTGGAATTATAATATTTATAGATAGAACAACAGTAAAGGAAGGTGGTGGTTGTGCCGAATGCACCGAATTATGAATTAGCAGAAAATGATTATATGTCCGGCATGAAGTATAAAGATATAGCGCGGAAATATGGAGTAACTTTAAACACAGTAAAGAGCTGGAAAAAGAGATACAACTGGGATAGAAAAGGTGTGCACACAAAAAATGAAAAAGTGTGCACCCAAAAGCAATCAATTAAATCAGACGATAAAAAGCCTGTTGCTGATGAGGTGGAAGCTGTATTGCAAAATACAGAATTAACCGAGAAGCAACGGCTTTTTTGTTTGTATTTTGTAAAATGTTTTAATGCCACAAAAGCCTATAGAAAGGCATATCAGTGTGATGAGTATGTAGCAATGTCAAGCGGTTCAAGATTGTTAAGAAATGCAAAGGTAAAAGAGGAAATAGACAGATTAAAACAGGAAAAGCTAAATCAAGCCTATTTAACACAGGCAGACATCTTTCAAAAGTATATGGATATTGCGTTTGCAGATATGGGAGATTATGTTACCTTTGGAAAGAAAAAAGTTCCGGTATGGAAGCGGGTTGACGGGCAGGATATTCCGGTAATGGACCCGAATACAGGACAACAGAAGATTGCTGAATACAGCTATGTTGATTTGAAAGAGTCAATGGACGTAGACACAAGCATTATTTCCGAGGTGTCTGAAGGAAAGAACGGCATCAAAATTAAACGCGCTGACCAGATGAAGGCACTTCAGTGGCTTACAGAGCATATGGATATGGCGACACAGGAGCAGAAAGCAAGGCTGGAATTGCTTAAACTACAGAAAGAAAAGCTGTCAGAAGGTAACGGTGGAAAATAATGATGCAGTGGAAAAAATGGACAATATTTCTAAGATTTTAGAACAGATGCGGCAGGTGAATCAAGACGATTTGGCGGATTAAAAAACACTAAAAATGTCCGCCAGTCACGGAATTTTAGTGTTTTCTGCTGTTTTGTAGTAATATTGCACAAAGGCATTAAATGTATAAAAAACAGACGAAGCCAGTAATAAACAAGCTTTGCGGCAATTTTAATATCAAAAATATTATTCGCTAAACGTGAGTTTTGCGAAGTTTTACTTAAAAACAGCTCTAAACAGGGAGGTGGTACAGTGCTGGTCTTATCTTCTAAATTTAAAGATTTTTTGACAGTGGAAGCAGACAGGGAATATCTTGAGGGAACAACGGCAGCAGGCAAAACGACGGTCGGAATTTTTAAATTTATGTTAATGGTTGCTAAATCGAATATCAAGTATCATGTTCTTGCGGGTGCAGACATTGGAACAGTCGAAAAGAATGTTATTAATTCGGAGCGGGGGTTGCTGGAGCAGTTGGACGGACTGGCAACGTACAATCCAAACGGCAAAGGCAGAATAAGACTGCCACACATTGAATATAAGACACCAAACGGAATCAGGTATATTTATGTATGCGGCTATGATAATAAAGCAAAATGGAAGAAAGTATTAGGTTCACAGGTAGGCTGTGTGTATATTGATGAGGTCAATATTGCGGATATGGAGTTTTTGAGGGAAATAACGCACAGATGTAAGTATATGATAACGACTTCCAATCCTGATGCACCGGATATTCCGGTGTACAAGGAGTTTATCAACAGAAGCAGACCGTTAAAAAAGTACGTAAAAGATTATCCGGCAGAGCTTCTTGACGAATTAAAAGAAGAACCGGTCACAGGCTGGATCCACTGGTATTTTACATTTTATGATAATGCTTCAATGACACAGGAAGATATACAGAAAAAGATAGATGCAGTTCCGAAAGGAACAAAGATGTACAAAAATAAAATACAGGGATTAAGAGGCAAGGCGACAGGTCTTGTCTTTTGTAATTTTTCTCATAAAAAGCATTTGATTACAAAAGAAGCTGCAAAGAAGTATATCAAAGACAGAAAACGGCAGCAGGCTGAATATTTTGAAATATTCACTGCTGGACTGGATACGGCATATTCAACAAAAAGCTCAGATACAATTGCCATGTCTTTTTCGGCAATTACCAATAAAGGGCGCTATATCGTACTGGATGAAAAGGTATATAACAATGCAGGACAGGATACTCCGATTGCACCGAGTGATACGGTTGTGAATTTTGTGGATTTCCTTGAGAGGAACAGAAAAGAATGGGGTGGCATGGCACGGAATACATTTGTGGATTCAGCTGATCAGGCAACATTAACAGAATTTGCAAAGTACAGAAGAATGCACCCGGAATGTCTGTATATCTTTAATAATGCCTATAAAAAGGTGGAGATAATTGATCGAATCATGCTTCAGCTGGGTTGGCTGGATTATAACGCAGATACCGGAAAAGAGCCGTGTTTTTATATTGTAAACACCTGTGAGAATTATATCAAAGAACTGGATAAATACTCGTGGAGAGAAGACAAGGACCAGGAGCCGGAGGACGGCAACGACCATATGGTAAACAGTGTGCAGTACAACTGGATTCCTTACCGTACAAAGATAGGAGTGAGAAGAAATGGGGTTGATAGGTAAAATGGCAGACAAAGTAAGAAACGGAATCAGAAGCTTTTTAGAGATTCAGCCAGCACCGGCCGGTACAATATACATCAATGAAAAGCTGGACTATGAATCCAATGCAATCAAAAATAAAATATGGTATAGAGGACAGTCAGACGAATTATCACAGCTGTATAAAAGCATTGATGTTGATAGGACACTGTTTTGGAAGGCGGTTCCCACACCGGGAAGGGCAATCAGAAAAATTCACACTGGTCTTCCTGCCAATATCATTGATATGCTGGTATCCATTGTAATGTCGGATATGAACAGTATCAATGTATCGGAAAAACAGGAGGAGTGGGAACTGATAGCAAAGGATAATAATTTTGAAGCGGTAATGACAAAGGCGCTGACACAGACACTGGTTGTCGGTGATGGAGCTTTTAAATTTACGATTAATACAACAATAAGCCCATATCCGTTGATTGAGTTCATATCCGGTGAAAATATAGAATACGTCTATCAGCATGGAAGAATCAGCCGGATTATTTTTAAAACGGTATATCGGTACAATCACAGGACATACCTGTTAGAAGAAACATATGCAAAGAACGGCATTTATTCATGTCTGTATGCAAACGGAAATGAGGTGCCGTTAAACAGTATCCCAATGACAGAAGGATTACAGGAATCTGTAACATGGGAAGGCGATTTTATGATGGCGGTTCCGTTTAAGATTTATGATTCAAATAAGTGGGAAGGCAGGGGAAAATCGGTATTTGATTCAAAATGTGACAACTTTGATGCGTTGGATGAAGTATGGAGCCAGTGGCTTGAAGCGCTGCGCAGAGGCAGGTCAAAAGAATATATTCCAACATCACTATGTCCGAGGAATCCTGACACAGGAGAAATCATAAAACCGAATGACTTTGATAACCAGTATTTACGGGTAGAAGGAAGCTTGTCGGAAGATGGGAAAGATAAGGTTGAACTGATACAACCGGAGATTCCACATGAAGCTATTTGAGTACCTATGTAACGGCGCTGGATTTGTGTTTACAGGGATTAATCAGTCCTTCTACGCTGGGGATTGATGTAAAGAAGCTGGATAATGCAGAAGCACAGCGGGAAAAAGAAAAGGCAACACTTTACACAAGAAATAAGATTGTTGAAACGATACAACACAGTCTGCCGGAAGTAGTCAATACAGCGATCCAGACGTATGAGGTATTGACAAGACAGGCTGTAACCAGCCATACGGTGGAAATACCGTTTGGTGAATATGCCAATCCGTCTTTTGAGAGCCAGGTTGAAACAATTTCCAAAGGAAAGCAGGGCGGCATTATGAGTATTGAAGCTTCTGTAGAGGAATTGTATGGTGATTCCAAAGATGAGGAATGGAAACAGCAGGAAGTGATGCGGTTAAAGGCAGAACAGGGAATTGAAACAATGCAACAGGCATCAGTCAGTGAGGATAATGGCGGGTTTGTAGTAGATAAAGTGCAGGATATTCCGAAATGAGGTGAATAAAGTTGCCGAGATATGTAAACGGTGAATATGACATTGAAAAAGCGTTTCGTGCAATCGAGGACGAATTGATTCATTCTATGATTCGTAATTTTAAACAGCACCGTGCAGAGGAAACAAAAGAGGGATATAATTGGTCTGCATGGCAGATAGAACAGTTGAAATCACTGGAGCAGTACAAGAAAGCCAATGCAGAGAAATTTGCAAGCCGGTTCAGCAACATCAACGCTTCAGTAGAGGAATTGATAAAAGAAGCCCGCGCACAGGGAGGTTCAGAGCAGGAAGAACAGATATTAAAAGCAATTAAAAATGGATTTAAAGCAGCGAAACCACCCGGACAGGTATGGAAGCTGCTTTTTTTAGATTAAATGATAAAAAGATAGAAGCATTGGCAAAGGCAACAAAGAATGACTTATCAAAAGCAGAACACGCTACGCTTAGAATGGCAAACGACAAATACCGCCAGATTATATTCAATGCACAGGTTTATGCCAATACAGGTGCGGGGACATATGAAAAGGCAGTGGATATGGCAACAAGGGATTTTCTAAGCGCCGGCATAAACAGTATTGAATATAAAGACGGCAGCAGGCACAATATTAAAGAATATGCCGGTATGGCAATTAGAACGGCAGATAAGCGGGCATATCTGACGGGAGAAGGTGAAAAGAGAAAAGAATGGGGTGTTACGACCGTAATTGTAAAAAAGCGTGGAAATGCCTGTCCGAAGTGCCTGCCGTTTTGTGGCAAGATACTAATAGATGATGTATGGAGCGGCGGTGTCCCGGACGGAAAACATAAGCTGATGAGCCAGGCAATCGCCGCAGGTCTTTATCATCCGAATTGTAAAGACATACATACAACGTACTTTGAAGGAATTACAAAGTATGGAGAGCCGTATACAGATACTGAATTAAAGCAGATTGAAAGTGATTACAACGAGGGACAAAAACAGAAATATGCCCAAAGGCAGGCAGAACGGTTTGACCGCCTTGAAAAGTATTCTCTTGATGATGATAACAAAAAAATGTATGCGGCACGGAAGGAGCAGTGGGAAAAACAGGTTGATTCAAAACAGGAGTATAAACCTGTAAATCGAGGTGAAAGCAAAATAGTTGAAGTTAAAAATAACAGAAATATAAATATTAGCGAAGTTGAGGACTATAAAGGAGATGTTTATATATCTGATAAGGCAAATATTAAGCCGAGGGCATTGCATGAAATCTACAACAATACAATGAAGGCAATTGAATTGTGGGGAATTTCAAAGAATAGAAAACCTGAGATTAGAATTGTTTCATATGAAGAATTAGAGGCATATGGCAAATATAATGCAGTAGATAATGTTGTATACTATATACCTGAAGTCGTTTCAGAAGATATTGTGGGGGGAAAGGCGATTACAGAATATCATGAAATGTGGCATATGAAGCAGGCTGAAAAGTTCAGGGATAAAGGCTGGAATATCACTAAAGAGAACTATGGCAAGTACATTAGAGAATTAAACAAAGAGTGCAAGAAAACAATTGACGTACTTGGTATAAATGAATATAATGTGGGTAAGATAAGTGATTATGCGGAAAAAATGCTGGATTATGGAAGATATGATGAAGTTGAAGCCGAATATATGACGATTATAAAATCAAAGGGGAAAGAATTATGATTATTGATTATCCGGAAGAAATAAAGAAAGCAATGGAGATATATGAACCTTATAGGTTAAATATTAAAGATGGAGAATTAAAAGATGCACCGCAAGAAGCAATAGATGCTTTTTATAAGTGTAAAAAGTGGGCCTGGGAACAGGAACAGTAGATGAGTAGCCACCAGTCGAGAGATTGGTGGTATTTTTATACCCAAGTTGCACCGGTGCAACAGAATTTAATATTAGTTAATAAGCACACATGGCAATACGCTGTGGGTGCTATTTTTATGCCCAAAAGAAAGGAAGATATGAAATATTTAATTGAATATAGGGGAGAAGTCCTGTCAGGGAAGGCTCCTGACCTCCCCAAGAATAAGCTAAGACGTGGCGAAAGGCTGCGTCTTTTTTGATTGCAGAGGTAGGCTGCAATAATAATTATTTAATAAAATTTATAAAATGGCAGTATTTTTATAATGTATTACATTATGCGTATCTTGCTAGATTTTTTATTTTATAAAAAATTATAATAAAAAAAGTATAAACTGACGAGAAATATAGAGAAATACAGCAGTTTACAAGCTTTTAATAAAGTGATAAGGTGAGCATACGATATATCGAAAAAAATAATAACCTCTTGACCAGTTAATTGTAAAAAATTACATTCTACTAGAGTGGAAATATGATGAAAATAGATTGATTTAAATATGAAACTGGTCAAAAATAAGAATGTCTTAAATAAAAGTACTTGACTTTTGCCCGACATAATATATAATACAATTATGCCCGACAAAAGTGAGGTGAGAAAAATGAGTCCTAGGACAGGCAGACCGACAAACAATCCAAGACCTAATAAATTAAGCATTCGAATAAGTGACGAGGATAAAAAGATATTAGAGAATTATTGTGAAAGGGAGAATGTAAATCGAACGGAAGCAATTAGTCGCGGAATTAAGAAGTTGGATAAAAAATAGAAACACCCGATACCCTACCAAGATAACCGAGTGTTTCAGAAAGAACCAATACCGAAGTACTGATAGATATATTATATCTTACTTTTGGAATTGGAGCAACTGGATTTTGAAAGGAGCAGAATTTTTATAAAAATAATGCTTGACTTATGTACGGACATATATTAATATAATTGTACGGACAAAACAAGGAGGTGAATATATGAGTCCTAAAGGTAGACCAACAGACAATCCAAAAAAAGGAAGATTTGAAATAAGAACATCAGAAGAAGAAGAAATGATGTTAAATTATTGTTGTGAAAAAACAGGGAAAAATAGAACGGATATTGTCCGTATAGGGATAAGAAAGGTCTATGAAGAATTAAAAAATAAGAAAGTTGCGCCCCGACCAAAGTTTGCAACTTCTATATTAACACCAGAGGTTTCCCGCTGATAAATATATCATATCATTTTGGGGAACTTCTTTCAAGCAAATTTAAAAGGAGATAATTGAAATGATACAGATTGAACAGACAATTACAAGTGTTGAAGTAGCAGAAATGGTAAATAAAAGACATACTGATTTGATACGCGATATCCGTAGATATTCAGAGCAATTAGCTGAAAGCAAAATTGCGTTGAGTGATTTCTTTACGGAAAGTACATATAAGGATAGTACTGGACGAGCTTTGCCTTGCTACAATGTAACAAAGAAAGGCTGTGAATTTATAGCACATAAGCTTACAGGCACAAAGGGAACGGAATTTACAGCAAGATACATCAATCGTTTTCACGATATGGAAGAACATATAAACAACAGCAAGCCACGCACAGCGCTTGAACAACTCCAGTTACAGAGTCAGGCAATTCTTGAAGTCAATGATAAGATAGATGAAGTTAAGCAGGAGCTGGAAGACTTTAAGCAGGATATGCCACTGATGAATATTGAATGTGACAGAATTACAACAGCAGTTCGTAAGGTTGGAACTCGTGCCTTAGGTGGTAAAGATAGTAATGCCTACCACGATAAGTCTTTGAGTGGTAAGGTATACACAGATATATACAGAGAGCTGAAGAGACAGTTTCAGGTTACTTCCTACAAGTCAATCAAGCGTAGACAGTGTGATACAGCAATATCCATAATTGAAGGTTATAGGTTGCCTGTGGTTCTGAAAGAACAGATACAGAACACTAACGCACAGATGAATATGGAGGTGTAATATGTCTGCTAAAATTGATTTTGAGAATGCTTTGTATGAACTGGAACAGACAACAGCAACATTAGGATTTGTTCAGACAGCATTTGCAGAGGGCGAATCTCTTATAGATAATGACGAATCTGCAGCAACTATATATATGTTATATTCAAGACAAAGGTCTATAGTGAATAAGCTCAAAGAAGTATTGAATACAATAAAATAAATAATATCATATTGATATCTGGGACGTTCAGCAATGGACGTCCTTTTTATATGTCCGGATTGCACCGGTGCAACACAGGTCCGAAGACCTTAAACTACGCAGAGCCACTGGGATAACAACGGGAAATACTTAAACTTAAAAAGGAGGAACCCAGGAAAATGAAAAGAATTGTACCATTAAACTTGCAGTATTTTGCGGAAGAAGGGCAGCAGGCAGAAAGCAAACAGCCGGAAGTGCAGAGTACCTCTGCAACACCGGAAATTGACTATGATAAGCTGGCAGGCATCATCAGTGCAAGCAGAGCATAGCGGAAGATACGGTATTAAAAGGCTACTTTAAGCAGCAGGGCATGAGTGAAGATGAAATGAAACAGGCGATTGCAGCTATAAAAAGCAGAAAGCCGAAAATACACCTGATGTTGCGGCAATACAGGAACAGCTTGCACAGGCACAGACACAGGTAAGGCGTGCAGAACTGGAAAAGCAGGCGACAATTCAGGCACTGGAACTTGGCTTAGATGTCAAAACCGTTCCGTATGCCATTAAAATGGCAGAACTGGATAAAGCGGTCGGTGAAGACGGAAAAATTAATACAGAAAGCATTAAATCCGCATTAACACAGGTACTGGAAGATATTCCAGGTTTAAAACCGCAGGCGCAGGTATCCGGTGGTTTTCAGATTGGTGCATCGGGAAACGG
>ENA-OQIO01000312-OQIO01000312.1-human-gut-metagenome-genome-assembly--contig:-NODE-312-length-26398-cov-2.948270_pt1 | contig 26398 bp, 35 predicted proteins | sample MGYA00242573_ERZ504737 | MGnify/ENA primary metagenome ERZ504737 (study PRJEB26092, sample SAMD00036203) | human gut metagenome | host: Homo sapiens | study: EMG produced TPA metagenomics assembly of...
CGCTTAATCAAAGAAATCGTCGTGCATGAGCGCATTGACGAAGATAAAACAAGACACATTTCTATCGAAATTCATTTTAATCTCAAACCCATCCCGGAGGTGGAACAGGTCACTGCCTGACCTGTCCCGCCGGGACGGTTCTCTAAAAAACACCATATAGATTTTTTGTACGCCGCCGCCCGCCATCGAGCAGAGTTTTACACCTAATTGGGGATAAAACAGCTGATGGCTGGCGGCGGCGTGGCACTGATCGGCACGACTCTGGTGCCGCTGCTTTCTGGTCTGTTCGGTTAAGCGAAAACTGTCGGAGCGAAGATTCCGACCGGGCGGTGAAAGCTGCCTGTTACATAGTCAGGTGCAGGCAATCTCCGCAGCTGGCTATTTTCTGCGTTCTCTGGCAGGTGCACATGTTGGAAGTATGGCGCAGAACCGCAGTTTAGAATCGCACCGGCTGATAGGCCGGACAAGTTACAGGAGGACAAATCTATGGCGTTTCTTACTACAACTGCATCGGCACTGTCTCTTTTCTCACAGCTGTTTATGCTTCTGTCCCGGATGGCGAAGCTGTTCGGCGTGTTCGCGTAAGGAAGGAGGCGGCTCATGCAGAGTATCCTTGAACAGATCACAGATTGGCTCAAGAGCATGATCATCAGCGGTATCATGGGAAATCTTTCAGGGATGTTCGATTCGGTCAACCAGCAGGTTGGACAGATCGCAGGAGATGTGGGAACCACACCGGCGAACTTTTCACCTGCGGTTTTTTCTATGATCCGCAACATCTCGGAATCCGTGATCCTGCCCATTGCCGGAATGGTGCTGACATTCATCGCCTGTTATGAGCTGATCCAGATGCTCATCGAGCATAACAATCTGGCAAATTTCGAGACCTGGACATTTTTCAAATGGGTCTTTAAGACCTTTCTGGCAGTGACCCTGATCTCAAACACATTCAATATCACGATGCTGTCTTTGATGTGGCGCAGCAAGTGATCTCCCGAAGCGGCGGTCTGATTTCCGGCAGTACGTCCGTCAGCGATGCGACCCTGACAGCGATGCAGGCCACACTGGAAGGCATGGACTTGGGACCGCTGCTGGGACTGTATTTGCAGACATTTGTGGTTCAGGTCACGATGCTGGCATTGTCGGCTATTATCTTTGTTATCGTGTATGGCCGAATGGTGGAAATATATCTCATGGTAAGCCTTGCGCCGATTCCGTTCGCAACCTTTGGAAACCATGAGCAGAGCCACACCGGTCAAAACTATTCTACGCTCCCTGTTTGCACTGGGATTCCAGGGCTTTCTTATCATGATCTGTGTAGGCATCTATGCAGTTCTGATTCAGAACCTGTCCTTTTCGGATAACATTATCAGCAGCATTTGGGGCGTTATGGGCTATACGGTTTTGCTGGCATTTACGCTGTTTAAGACGGGAAGCCTCGCGAAATCCGTGTTTGCAGCGCACTAAGAGAGGAGGAATGAGTCATGGCATCTTATATTTCTGTGCCGCGAGACCTTTCAAAGGTCAAGACCAAGGTCTTTATGAACCTGACCAAACGGCAGATTCTCTGCTTCGGAGCCGGTGCGCTGATTGGCGTTCCGGTTTTCTTTTTACTCAAATCCAGCGGGAATCTGAGCCTTGCCGCACTTGGCATGATGGCGGTGATGCTGCCGCTTTTCTTTCTTGCCATGTATGAGAAAGACGGTCAGCCGCTGGAAGTGGTGGCAAAGCACTTCTATGAGGCAAAGTTCAAGAGGCCGAAAACGCGGCCTTACAAAACAAAAAATTACTATGCACTGCTGGTTCAGCAGGCAGACGTGGAAATGGAGGTAAATCGCATTGTTCAAAATTCTCGAAAAGCTGACAGCGAAGAATAAAAAGCAGGATGACATCCGAATGCCGTCCCATCTGTCAGCCGCAGAGCAAAAACAGGTGCAGACGGTGATTGACCGTGCAAGGGGTGACAGCACGGTTCCGCACTCAGCTCAGGATAGCATTCCCTTTCAGCGGATGTTCCCGGATGGTATCTGCCGTGTGACGGACAACTACTACACCAAAACCATTCAGTTTCAGGACATCAATTACCAGCTGGCACAGCAGGAGGATCAGACGGCTATCTTTGAGGAATGGTGCAGCTTCCTGAACTTCTTTGATTCCAGCATCCGCTTTGAGCTTTCTTTTATGAATATGGCTACGGATGCCTCGAATTTTGAGAAGATGGTGCGTATCCCGTACCAGAAGGATCATTTCAATCCGGTGCGCACGGAGTACAGCACCATGCTGCGCCGCCAGCTTGCCCAGGGCAACAACGGCCTGACCAAGACGAAGTACCTGACGTTTGGCATTGAGGCGGAATCCATGAAACAGGCAAAGCCGAGGCTCATTCACATCGAGATCGACCTGATGAACAACTTCAAACGCTTGGGTGTCCGGGCAAAATTGCTGAACGGCAAGGAACGGCTTCATCTGATGCACGATATGTTCCACATGGGTGACCATGACCGATTCAATTTCGATTGGAAGTGGTTGCCGGAGAGCGGGCTGTCGGTAAAGGACTTTATTGCACCGACCGGTTTTGCCTTTCCGAAGAACCGTATTTTTCAGATGGGCGGGATGTATGGCTCCATGTCCTATCTCCAGATTACGGCTTCCGACCTGTCGGATCAGCTGCTGAAGGACTTTCTGGATATGGAATCCAGCCAGATCGTGACTATGCACATTCAGTCGGTAGACCAGAATAAAGCAATCAAGTCCATTAAGCACACCATTACGGAGCTGGATCGTTCCAAGATTGAGGAACAGAAGAAAGCTGTCCGTTCCGGATACGATATGGACATCATTCCGTCCGATTTGGCAACTTACGGTAAGGACGCAAAGGCACTGCTGAAGGAATTGCAGAGCCAGAATGAGCGTATGTTCCTGCTGACCTTTCTGGTGATGAACACCGGCGAGACGGAGCAGGAGCTGGAAACCAATGTGTTTCAAGCTTCCAGTATCGCGCAGAAGTACAACTGCAACCTGCGCCGTCTGGACTTTCAGCAGGAGCAGGGGCTGATGAGCTGTCTGCCGCTGGCACAGAACCTGATTGAGATTCAGCGCAGCATGACTACCAGCAGCACGGCAATTTTCGTTCCGTTTACCACCCAGGAACTGTTTCAGACCGGGAAAGAGGCTCTGTACTATGGGCTGAATGCTCTGTCCAACAACCTGATTATGGTTGACCGGAAAAAGCTCAAAAACCCCAACGGACTGATTCTGGGTACTCCCGGTTCCGGTAAATCCTTCTCTGCCAAGAGAGAAATCGCCAATGCGTTCCTGGTGACGGATGACGATGTAATTGTGTGCGATCCTGAAGCCGAGTACACGGCACTGGTGAAGAAATTTGAGGGGCAGGTCATTAAAATCAGCCTTCCAGCACGCAGTATATCAACCCGATGGACATCAATGCGAACTATTCGGAAGAGGATAATCCGATTGCCCTGAAAGCAGATTTCATCCTGTCCCTGTGTGAGCTGATCGTGGGCGGAAAAGAAGGCTTGCAGCCGGTAGAAAAGACGGTCATCGACCGATGTGTTCATCAGATTTACCAGACCTATTTTGAAAATCCGGTGCCGGAGAACATGCCGGTGTTGCAGGACTTGTACGAGGCACTGCTCCGGCAGGATGAAAAGGAAGCACACCATGTGGCAACGGCACTGGAAATCTATGTGACCGGTTCGCTGAACCTGTTTAACCACCGCACCAACGTAGATATCAATAACCGGCTGGTCTGCTATGACATCAAGGAGCTGGGCAAGCAGCTGAAAAAGATCGGTATGCTGGTGGTGCAGGATCAGGTCTGGGGGCGTGTAACCGCCAACCGCAATGCCGGTAAAGCCACCCGCTACTATATGGACGAGTTCCATCTGCTTTTGAAAGAAGAGCAGACAGCGGCTTACAGCGTGGAAATCTGGAAGCGATTCCGTAAATGGGGTGGTATTCCCACCGGCATCACCCAGAACGTAAAAGATCTGCTTCTTCCCGCGAAGTGACGAACATTTTTGAGAACAGCGACTTCATTTATATGCTGAATCAGGCAGCCGGTGACCGTCAGATTCTGGCGGATCAGCTGAATATCAGCCCGCACCAGCTGTCCTATGTGACTCACTCCGGCGAAGGCGAAGGACTGCTGTTCTACGGAAATGTGATTTTGCCGTTCGTTGATCGTTTCCCGACCGATCTGGAACTGTACCGGATTATGACGACAAAATTAACCGAAGTTCAGGAAGCAAAGGAGGCGTAAGCAATGGCTGGCAAGAAAAATCCGAATCTCGGAGACAAGCTGCGGCAGGAGCGCGAGGGTGCGGAGAACACCCTTCGCGATTCCAGAAGCAAAACCGCAGATAGCAGTACGGGAGACGGCGGCAAGAAAAAAGCGGAACACCGAAGGCAGATTCGTCACGAGGCCGATCTTGCTAAGATGCGCAGTAAGAAGCTGAAATCAGAGCAGGAAGTAAAAGCGAAAAAGAATGCAGCAGCTTCCGGGAAAAAAGGCGGAAAGCCAAAGAAGCCGGGAAATCTTGCGGCAGATACACTTTCAGCCAAGGCACATCAGAGTGTGCGCAATGCCGACCAGGATAATAATTCTGGTGTGGAGGCAGCGCATTTTACCGAAGGCTCAGCGGAAGGTGCAGCCCGTGCTGGTTCCCGGTTCCAATATGGTCGAAAGCTGCGGCAGTACAAAAAGCTGGAGCGGTTGGAGAAAAAGGCAAATAAAGATGCCGTAGATTCCATCTTTGCGGAACGCATGAAGTCTGATCCGCAGGCTGGTTCCAATCTCTTTTCCCGATGGCGGCAGAAGCAGGCCATCAAAAAAGAGTATGCCGCTGCGAAGGCAGGTGCGGCCGCTGCGGAGAACACAGCATCTGGCACAGCCAAAGCTGCGCAGGGTACTGTCAGTATAACGGAAAAGGCATTTCAGTTTGTGCAGAGCCACTCGCATATCATCATCGGTATCGCAGCCGTGGGACTGCTTGTTTTGGTGATTGCCGGGTCGGTTTCGTCATGCTCCGTCTTGATCAATGGCGGCGGCAATGTGGTGCTGGGGACTTCCTACACGGCAGAAGATGAAGATTTGAAAGGCGTGGAGACGGATTATACCAAGCTGGAAGATAAACTTCGCAAACAAATCGACCGCATTGAAACCGACCATCCGGGCTATGACGAGTATCGCTACAATCTGGCAGAGATTGGTCACAATCCCTATGAGCTTGCATCTCTGCTGACCGTAGAATTTGAAAACTATACGAGAAGCCAGGTGCAGGCGCGGCTCCAGAGTATTTTTGAAGCGCAGTATGAGCTGAAGTTGGAGGAAAAGGTGGAAATCCGGACAAGGAAAGAAAACCCGTGTGGGCTATCGCTACAATCCAATCACCGGAACCGGACACACCTACACCTATCAGGTAACGGTACAGTATGAGTATAAAATCCTCAATGTAACGCTGCTCAATCGGGGTGTGGACTATGTTGCCAGAAATTCCGGCCTCACAGATGACCAGCTGCAACGCTACGAAGTCACTTTGGAGTGCCGGGGCAATCGGGATGACCTGTTTGCAGGCATAGCCTTTGCAACGCCGGACGGCGCGGATTCCAGTGGAGAATATCAGGATTACGACATTCCGGGTGAGGCTCTGACGGATGAAAAATTCCGGAAGATGATTACCGAAGCAGAGAAATATCTCGGTTATCCCTATGTCTGGGGCGGCAGCTCGCCGAGTACCAGCTTTGACTGTTCCGGCTTTGTCAGCTGGGTTATCAACACTGCGGCAATGGCTGGAATGTGGCAGCAGACGGCCAATGGTCTGATGGGAAAATGCGACATTATCCCGAAGAGTGAGGCAAAGCCCGGAGACCTGATCTTCTTCCAGAAACCTACAACACCAGCGGCGCATCCCATGTGGGCATTTATGTCGGACACGATGATGATCCACTGTGGCTCACCAATTTCCTATGCTTCCATTGAGACGAGCTACTGGCGGCAGCACTACTACTGCATTGGAAGAATTCGATAAAAATAGGGCGTTTATTCGCCCGGAAAGGATACGATATGAGCTTGAAACTGGAAAAGATTGCTGCGGAGCGCGAGAAAGCCCGCAGGAAACGCGATGAGTGGGAGGAGCGCAGAAAGGAATGGGACAGAAAGTACCACGAGCAGGAAAACAGCGAAATCTGTGAAATGGTACATGCCCAGAGCCTGACCCCGGAACAGCTGGCAGTCATCATTCAGCTGGCGCAGGCTGCGGTTCCCAATCCAGAGAACCTGAAACTGGATGAGAAAGAAATGGAGGATATGGAATGAAAAAGATGATGGCAATGCTGCTTGCCAGCGTGATGGCGGCAGGAACCTTTACGACCACTGCATTTGCCTATACGGGCGATGATGTGCAGAAGAACACGCCTGTCAGTACCGCTGCACAGGAGACGGATGCAGCAGAAAGCACAAATGCGGGGAAAACGGACAATACCGACAGCATCGAAATCGACCCGGACATGCAGGTTCTGCCGGATGGCTATGAGGTCTCTACGGATGCGGATGGGAACCTGATCGTTACGGTGGGCGGCAAAGAATACAATATCGGCAGCGAAAAGTCCCAAAAGCAGACTGGTACGGTGGTGCCGGGGATCACCAGTCTGCATTTTCGTTCCGGTCCCGGCATGGATCAGGAGATTATCGGATATCTGCATTCCGGCGATACGGTGGAGATTGTCGAAAAATGCGGTGACTGGTATAAGGTAAACTTCAACGGCAAAACCGGGTATGCACATGGAAAGTACCTGAATGTCACGGATTCTGCAAAAGACAGCAGCATGTTCAGTGAAGATGCGCTGAAGCTGTTTCTGGATCTGATGCAGAGTGGAATGTCATCCGAGGATGAGACGAAATCCAGTGCAGCTTTGACTCCGGAAGGAAATATGACGCTGGTGGACGATATCGGTGAGGAAGAAGATAAATCCAGCCAGCAGTTCATTACGCTGGTGACAAAGGCGGGCAACACCTTTTATCTGATCATCGACCGCGATAAAGACGGCAACCAGAATGTGCATTTCCTGAACATGGTGGACGAGGCCGATCTACTTGCGCTGATGGATGAAGAGGAAGCTGCCAAGTATCGGGAGAAGGAGCCGGAAGTCACGGAACCTGCGGAAACCGAAAAGCCGCAGGAGACGGAACCGGCACCGGAAGAGCAGAAAACAGAGAGCGAGCAGAAGAAATCGTCTCCGCTTCCGATGATTATGCTGCTTCTGTTTGTGATCGGTGCAGCCGGTGTCGGCGGTTATCTCTATATCAAGATGAAGGGCGTAAAGCCTGCGTCCAAGAAAAATCAGCCGGACCCGGATGCGGATTATCACGATGAGGATGAAGATACGCTCCAGCTGCCGGAGGATGATGGTGACGAGGACGAAGAAGTGGATGTCAACGAGGATTATGAAGCGGAATCGGACGATGAACCTGTCTGATTAACGCAGCGTTGACCGGTGGGGCGGCTGAAAAGCCGTCCCCTTTACATAGCCAAATGGTTGGTGGGTGAACTGTTTTGAGCTATGAAGCTATGGACTCTGTAGGCGATATCTGATAAAATAGAAAGTAAGAACAGCTCAACAACTCGGAATTTTACCATTCAGATTTCCGTGCTCTGCCACTTTTATGAGCGTTCTTTTCAGTATTTTGCCACTTTCATGAGGGAATAATCCGTGCTTCATTACACTTTCATGAGCGAATTTATGCTGTAATATGACATTTTCATGAGGGAATTGGTGCTTCGATGCGACGTGAGGAGGTAGTGGGCGGAGGCATGGGCGCGATAAAGGCAACGAGTGCGAATGGGTGGACGCGACGTGAGAAGGTGGAGGGTGCGGACGCGTGGGCGCGGAGTGAGCAGGCGGAGGGCCGAGACATTGGCCCGGGAAAAGTGAGCAGAAATATACGAGTGTCAACGGGAGGGTTTTATGGTACAACTAGAAGTAGTTTTTTGATGGAGGTGCCTATGGAGCCGAAGGTCAGTATCATCGTGCCGGTGTATAACGCGGAGAAGAGTCTCGCGCGCTGTGTGGACAGTATTCTGAATCAGGAGTTTCGGGATTTCGAGCTGATCCTCATGGATGATGGAAGTAAGGATCGGTCCGGGGAGATCTGCGACGGATATGCGCGGGCGGATGCGCGCGTGGTGGTCGTGCATAAGGAGAATACGGGGGTGTCGGATACGCGAAACCAGGCGATCGCGCGGGCGCGGGGTACGTTTCTGCAGTTCGTGGACAGTGATGACTGGCTGACGGCGGATGCGACGAAGCTGATGGTGCGGGCGGCCGAGGAGACGGGCTGCGACATGGTGATCGCGGATTTCTATCGTGTCGTCGGAGAGATGGTGTCGCGGAAGGGGGATATCGACGCGGACCAGGTGATCGGGCGTGAAGCGTTCGTTGGCTTCATGATGGAGAACCCGGCGGACTACTACTATGGGGTGCTGTGGAATAAGCTGTACCGGCGCTCGCTTGTGGAGGCGCACGGGATCCGGATGGATGCGAAGCTCAGCTGGTGCGAGGATTTTCTGTTTAATCTCGAGTATGTGCGCTATGCGACGACGTTCTATGCGCTGCGGACGCCGGTCTACTATTATGTGAAGACGAAGGGTTCGCTGGTGAATCAGAAGATCAGCTTCGCGCGGACGGTGGAGATGAAACTCGCGATGTTCGAGTGCTACAACGACTTCTTCAAGCATGTGCTGGATGAGGATGCGTATGAGCGGAAGCGGCTGCAGGTCTATCATTTTCTAGTGGATGCGGCGAAGGATGGTTTCGTGTTCCCGGCGACGATTCCGGGGACGCAGAAGCTCGGTGAGGAGCGGAGCCAGGCGCTGCAGGAGGTGATTTCGGAGGATGGGATCATCGTGGAGAAGTACCGCGACCGGAAGCTGCTCGAGCGCTATCTCGAGTCGGTGGCGCTGAAGTATGATATGACGCTGGCGGAGCTGTCGCTGCTGCTGTATCGGAAGGACGCGGGAAAGGCGCTCACTCGAGGGCTGAAGCGCAGATGCCTGCGCGGGAAGATGCCGTGGAGGCGACTGATCGAAAGGATGCCGGAAAGGCGCTGAGCCGGAAGGATCTCGCGGAGCTGATGCATATGAGCCGCGGGGATCTGCGCGCCGCGCTGCAGAAGCTGGTCTCACGCGGGATGCTCGAAGTGGTCGACGTGCCGAGGAAACGACGTGAAGCGGCGGAAATAGCCGAGGCGACCGGTCTTTTCGGAAAGCGTGGCGAGGCACAGGATGCAGACGCGAACGGAATGACGAAGAAAAAACGCGAGCCGCGGAATATTCGTCTCGAGCTGCTGCCGGCGTCGGATGCGGTGCTGCAGGATATCGCGGCCGCGGAGCGTGACTACGAGCAGGCGAAGTTCCGAGGATTTACCGAGGACGAGCTCCGGCAGTATACAGCGCTCGAGCGGCGTGTGCAGGAGAACGAAAAGCAGATACTGCAGAAGTGAGGATGGGCAGACGAACACCATCAGCGATGCCTGGCGATGAGTCAGCGAGGGCAGAATGCGTTGCGGCGAGGCACAACGCATGCGCGGAGTGATGATGTGGAGGGCCGAAACATGGGCACAAGCGAGTAGGAGGCGGTGACTAGCCGCCGTCCTCTCACACCACCGTGCGTACCGTTCGGTACACGGCGGTTTCAACAGTTGACGTGCATAGACTGATAAGCTGTGGCAAGATCATAAAAGCCCCAGTTTGTAGACCTAAAACAGAATACCGTTCCTTACATAGCAGTCATGCGCTTCGGTGCCTGGCTGCTAATTTTTTGCGAAAGGAGCAGTATCGAATGAAGCTTGTATTAGCGGAAAAGCCCTCGGTTGCCATGAGTCTCTCGAAAGTGATCGGGGCAGATCAGCGCGGGGACGGTTATATGGAGGGCAATGGCTACCTTGTCAGTTGGTGTGTGGGGCATCTGGTGGAACTTTCCCAGCCGGAAGCCTATGATGAAAAGTATGCAAAGTGGAAGTATGATGATCTTCCGATTTTGCCGGAACATTGGCAGTATCAGGTGTCCGCCAGCACGAAAAAGCAGTTCGGAATCCTGAAAAAGCTCATGCAGCGGAAAGATGTGGAGAGTCTGATCTGTGCAACCGATGCAGGGCGTGAGGGCGAACTGATTTTCCGACTGGTTTACCATCAGTGCGGCTGCAAAAAGCCGGTGGAACGGCTTTGGATTTCATCAATGGAGGACAGTGCTATCCGGGAAGGCTTTCAGAAGCTCAGACCGGGAACAGAATATGATGCCTTATATGAGGCGGCTTTATGCCGGGAGCGAGCCGACTGGATTGTCGGAATCAACGCCACCCGGCTTTTTTCATGTCTGTATGGGCAGACCCTGAATGTGGGGCGCGTGATGACACCAACGCTTGCGATGGTGGTTATGCGAGATGCAGCAATCCGGGCGTCAAGCCGGAGCCGTTCTACTCGGCAGAATTAAAATTTCGGGATTTTCAAGCGGGCGGTGAGCGAATGAAAGAAAAAGCAGAAGCAGAAAAACTGGTGGCAGAGTGTTGCCAGGCAGGAAGTGCCATCATTACCAAGGTAGAGCAGAAAGAAAAATCAGAGAAGCCCCCGGCCTTGTTTGATCTGACATCGCTTCAGAGAGAAGCAAATCGGCAGCTGGGATTCACTGCCCAGCAGACCCTGGATTACACACAGGCTCTGTACGAGAAGAAACTCGTAACCTATCCCCGTACCGACAGCCGGTATCTGACGGATGATATGGCACCGCTGGTGCCGGAACTTGTTTCTGTGATCCAGCAGAGCTTTCAGATTCAGGCGGATGTACCGGCACCGGTGAATGCAGCGCAGGTCATCAATTCTAAGAAAGTCACCGATCACCATGCCATTATCCCTACAAAAACAGCGGCGGGTTATGACATTTCCTCGCTTCCCAGTGGAGAACAAGCGATTCTTACTCTGCTGGCGGTGCGGCTGATTTGTGCGGTCGGAACACCCTGCCACTATGCAGAAACCATAGTAGAAGCGGAGTGTGCCGGTCAGAAGTTCCGCACGAAAGGCAAAACAGTCACGGATATGGCTGGAGGCAATATGCAGGAAAGCCGGTTGAAGATGCTGAGAAGAATGCGGAGGCAGGTGATCTTCCGGAGCTTTCGGAAGGCATGACATTGGAACTTGCCGGTGTCGATCTGAAAGAAGGCAAGACCAGCCCACCCAAGAGGTTTACCGAAGATCTTCTGCTTTCAGCGATGGAAAGTGCCAGCTCGGATGAATTTCCGGCTGGTGTAGAGCGAAAAGGCATCGGCACACCAGCTACACGCGCTGCCATCATCGAAAAACTGGTACAGAAAGGCTTTATCGAGCGCAGGGGCGATAAGAAAACGAAATACCTTTGTTCTACGGACAAGGGAAATGCGCTGGTGACGGTGGTGCCGGAACAGATTCAGTCTCCATCCATGACGGCAGACTGGGAGGTAAAACTGCTGAAAATAGAACACGGCGAGTATGACAGCGATGCTTTTATGGGAGAAATCAGCAGCATGGTCAGCGGACTTGTAAAAACCTACGAGGCTGTGAAAGGTGCCAATGTCCTGATGCAGCCGGAATGCAAAGTCATTGGTTCCTGCCCCGCCTGCGGCAGTGATGTTTGTGAAACGGCAAATGGATGGTTTTGCAGGGATAAGAGCTGTAAATTTGCGCTCTGGAAGGAAAACAGGTTCTTTCAGACACTGGGAAAGCAGATGACAGAGGAACTGGCAAAGCAACTGGTAAATCAGGGAAAAGCACGGCTTACCCACTGCTATTCCAAGAAGTCTGGACGTTACTATGACACAACCGTTCATGTAGAGACTGGCGAGGACGGTGCAGCAGCATTTAAGCTGGAGTTTGGAGGTAAAAAATGAGCATGAAAATGATGAATGCAGCTTATTTGGTGGATAATGCTGCGCTGCTTTCCTTGCAGGAAAAGCAGGACGGCGTGGAATTCCATTGCTTTGATATGGACAGCAAGGTGCAGACCACCGAGGGACACATTGGCTGGGATGTGTTGGATAAACAGCCGTCTTCTACGCTGGAAGAAAGCGCAAGGGTGGTAGCACTTCAGAAGATTCCCCAGCTTGACGGTCTTGCCGTTGCGCCGGTAGCTCCGGAGATGCTGGAGCAGGTACGCGGCGGCAGAAAGGTTCTCTGGCAGATGAAAAAGGCTGATCCTGAGCTGGAGAATGCAAAAAATATCCGGTTTATCACCAGCAACTACGAGGATCGGTTCAAAATTCCGGATGGCAGTGCAGTGGAGATCGAGTATCCGAACCGGAAGTTCTCAGCTCGCTGCGAATATATGGACGAATATCATTTGCGCCTGGGGTATGATGTTTTGCACATCTGTCAGCTGGCAGAAATGCTGGAACGCGGCGGTGGTACATGCCGCCCGGAGCCGCTGATTACGGAAGAACGCAGTGCATGGGATTTGGGAAGCAAGGGCTTTCTTGCCATTCAGACCTGTGAGGACGGTTACGACTATACCTTATATCATAAGGACTTTACGGAAATTGACGGTGGACAGATCGACAACCCGGAAATCAGCATGAATGCAGCCAGAGACCAGATTCTTTCGGATTATGGGTTCGGTGGCCGCACCATGACGCGGATTGACTATGATGAACTTTGTGATCGTGCAGAGGAAGCGGAAATCAGCAGACGGGAATCTGTGCTGGGTAAACTCTCGGATTTGTCTTCCAGAACGGATACGCCGGTGAAAGCTGCCAAGGCGAAGGAGGCAGAGCGATGAAATACAAGCTTACGAAGGCAGAGCAGGAAACCGTCATCAATTTTGATAATGAACTGGATACCGCCAGCATTTATACCCATGACAGCCGCCTGATTAAGAAGCTTCGGGAACTGCGAAAACAGTATCCGGAGCAGTTTATTTTGGAGCACCGGGAGCATGGGTCGGTCACTTATACGATTCCGAAACGCTGCGTCGGTATCCGACCGCCTTATAGTGAAAAGCGGCGGGAACAGCAGCGGCAGGAAGCAAAGGAAAACGGCCTGCCGTTTATGGAGAAGGGAGAAATGAACGATGGCAAGAATTGAAAAATGGGATGAAGTGCATGGAACGCAGGCACCGGACGAAAGAATGATGGCATTTCTCGACAGTACTACCGACCAGTATGCGATTTTGCAGCTTCGCCGCAGCGAGGATACGGTATATGAACGCTTTTCGTCTATGCGCGAACTGGAACGGATGGGGCTGGAACCGGATATTGACCATTATGAGGTGGTTTATACGGCTCCGCTTCTTCCCTACAAGGATCAGAATACGATGTTGGAGGAACTGTATGCGAAATTCAATGTTTCCCGCCCTGATGATTTTACTGGTCATAGTCTTTCTGTGTCTGACATCGTGGCTTTACGGCAGAATGGTGTTGTAAGCTGTCACTATGTGGATTCCATCGGCTTCCAGGAACTGCCCGGATTTTTGAAACCGGAGAACTACCTGAAAGCCGCAGAAATGGCGATGGAGGACGATTACGGCATGATTGACGGCGTAATCAATAACGGAAAGAAGGAAGAACCGGTGGAGAAAGCATCGGTTCTGGATCAGCTGAAGGAAAAGCAGGAGGCTGTGCCGCCTGCGCCGCCTCGCAGGTGCTGCGAAGAAAAGGAGTTATAAATGCGTTTTACGGATGACGAATGGATGCTCATGATGCTTTACAGCCCTGGCACAAGGACAGGGCTGATCGAAGAGCTTCAAAAGATGCAGAAAAGTCTGACCGGAAGGGACAGAAACCTGCGCAGGTGGACGGCCTCGCTGCTTGCAAAACTGGCAGAGATGACGGATGCAGAATATGAGCACTGGATTTGTATCCGGACGAATAAAGGAGAGGAGGAAAAAGACAGATGATGACGAAAACGGCTTATTATATGCAGATGGCGCAGGAAGCTGCGGCACAGATCACTGGCAGCAAAGAGCAGTGGACAGCGTTTCTGACCACATCCGCACGGCTTTATAAGTATCCTTTTGCGGAGCAGCTGATGATCTATAAGCAGAGACCAGAAGCGACGGCCTGTGCAGAGTACGATCTCTGGAATGATCGGATGAACCGCTATGTGAAGCGTGGCTCCAAGGGCATTGCTCTTTTGGACATGCGCGGCGAGCAGCCGAAACTGCGGTATGTATTTGATGTGGCAGATACCGGAGAACGGAAGAATTCCCGACCGGTACAGCTCTGGAAAATGAATGCGGAGCATGAGCAGCCAATCATTCGCGCACTGGATGCAGCATTTGATGTTTCTGCCGGTGCTGGGTCTCTGGAAAATCATATCATGGAAGCGGCAGAACGCCTTGCAAGGGATTACTGGGAGGAAAACCGCAGGCAGATCAGTGACATCGTTGCAGATTCCTATCTGGAAGGATATGATGAACTCAACATCGGAGCTTCCTTTAAGAGAGCTGCCGCTGTCAGCATCGCATATTCCGTCTTTACCCGGACGGTGGGCAATGCAGATGACTATTTTGAGCACGAGGATTTTCTGGACATCTTTGATTTTAATACGCAGCTGCCGCCAATGTGCTGGGAACTGCGGTCAGCGAAATGTCCAGCCAGATCTTCCGGGAAATTGAACGCACGATCCGAACCTATGAAAGAGATAAGCAGGCAGAAAGGAGCCAAAACTATGATGGAGCTGAATTACACGAAGAACGGCGATTACCTGATTCCGGACATCCAGTTGTCGGTGCAGGAACAGAAGCCCCTGGCAAGTACGGGAGGATGCGCAGAGCGTTTCTGCAGGAGAACAACACGCTGCTGTACAATCACCTGATCCTGACCGAGAAGCTGTACCCGCACCTGTGGGAGATTCAGGAGACCGCGACCGCACGGATGGAGCAGATGATGGCGGATCTTCTGAAAGCGAATCCGGCACCGGACAAGAAATTGAACCAGATGGCCTGGGTGCAGCACATGAACATGCTGAAAGCGCAGGCAGAGGAAGTCATTCTGACGGAACTTATCAACAGTTAAACTTCATGAGTCTGTTTCAGTCCGAAGCAGAGCAGATTCAGAAAATTGATGCGGCGGCAGAAAATGCAGCCAAAGAAGCGGAGAGCGAAAAGCCCTCCGCTTTTGTTATTTCTGAGGATGAAATCGACCGGATGCTGCGGACAGGCTCCAATTTTGAAGGCGGAAAGATCCGTATTTATGCGCTGTATCAGCAGCAAGGGGACGCAAAAGAACGAGCTGCATTCTTGAAAGCGGAATACGGTCTCGGTGGCCACAGCTATACCTTTATGGATGGCAGTCGCGGTTTTGCCGATTATAACGGAAGAGGTATTCTGCTTCGCAATTATGACCATGACCGGGAAGTGCGACTCACATGGTCGGCGGTGGATAAGCGGTTAGACCGGCTTGTGGAAAATGATCAGTACCTGACCGCGCTGGAAATGGAAGAGTATCGGAAGCTGGAGCAGGAATACGGCGCGCCGCTTCCTATGCCGACTGCCGCCCATGTGTTTCCGCCAACGCCACCGGAACGCTACGATACCGGAAATGAGCATGTGGACAACATGCTGAATACGGCTGCGGATGTATATGCCCGGAGTGAACTGGCGGCACCACAGCGGTTTACCGTGATGGAGACAGACGATGGCTATGCGGTTTGGATGATATTCAGGACGGCATTCATGTGGAACCGGATGGTGTTAGCGAAGAGTTTACCAGCGAATGGGAGGCAGAGACTTACCGCCAGCAACTGATTGAAAAAGTTCAGGAACGAGAAGCAAAAGACTGGCTCTATGTTGAACAGAGCAAGCAGAATTTGCAGCAGGACATTCCATTCCCAGATGTGGAATCCGAAGAAGTACAGGAATCGGCTCACGCAGAGACAGATCCTCTGGTACTGGAAATGCAGGAACACGCCAGCGAACTTTCCAGAGAGTCTGGCTATGCACCGGATGAACGGTTTGTGGTCACAATGACCGGCGAGAACTTTCCGGATTCTAAAGATGCGTTTGCCATCTGGGATTATGTCAAAGAAGAGTATTACGGATATTCGGACGGAAAAGTGCAGACATTTGCCGATTATGTGAGTGCGTCAGAGGCGTTGCAGGAGATTCGCAGCAGAGCTATGGAGGCTGAAAAAGAGCCTGCAACTGTGCAGCCAGAACCGGCAGCTCCGGTGCAGCCGGATTATCGTGTCGGCGATACGCTGTATCTGGACGGAAAGGCATTTACGATTGAAAAAGTCGGGCTTTTCGATGTGGAGCTTCGGGACCCGGATTCCGTGTATCCGATCTTCCGCTCGGAAAGCAAGGAAAATCTGGCAAGACTTTTGGGGCATGAGGAAAGTGTTCACCTGCACAATCTGGTGGTTGAGCTGAAGCCTGGAAAAGAAGAAGCGTTCCGGGCAGGGCATGAAGCAAAACATGCGGAGAACTACCGCATCAACAGCTTTCACCTCGGCGAAGGCAGTTCAAAGCAGAAATTCCGTGCCAACATGGATGCCATCTATACGCTGAAAACCTTGGAAAATCAGCACAGGGATGCGACACCGGAGGAACAGGAAACGCTGGCCAATTATGTCGGTTGGGGCGGGCTGGCAGATGCCTTTGACGCAGAGAAAACTGCCTGGACAGGCGAATATAAGGAGCTGAAAGCAGCTCTTACGGAAGAAGAATATGCCGCAGCCAGAGCTTCGACTCTGAATGCGCACTACACCAGCTACCGTGATCCGTGCAATCTATGAAGCATTGGACGGTATGGGATTTGAGAAAGGCAATATTCTGGAACCGTCGATGGGTGTCGGCAACTTCTTCGGTATGCTGCCGGATTCCATGCTGGGGAGCAGGCTCTATGGTGTGGAACTGGATTCCATCACCGGGCGTATTGCGCAAAAGCTGTATCCGCAGGCAGAAATCAAGGTGGCAGGCTTTGAGACCACCGACCGGCGTGATTTTTATGATCTGGCCGTGGGCAATGTGCCTTTTGGCAACTACCGTGTCAGCGATAAGCCATATGATAAACTCGGATTTTCTATCCACAACTATTTCTTTGCCAAGGCACTGGATCAGGTTCGGCCCGGTGGTATCGTGGCCTTTGTTACCAGCCGCTATACGATGGATTCCAAAAATCCGGACGCACGAAAGTATCTGGCGCAGCGGGCAGAATTGCTGGGAGCTATCCGACTTCCCAACAACGCATTCCGTGCCAATGCCGGTACGGATGTGGTGTCGGATATCATTTCCTGCAAAAGAGAGACCATCCCATTGATATCGAACCGGATTGGGTGCATCTGGGGCTGACATCGGAGGTATTACCCTCAACGGCTACTTTGTTGACCACCCGGAAATGGTGCTGGGTGAGATTACAACGGAAAGTACCCAGTACGGCAAGGAAGAATGTACGGTCATTCCGATTCCAGGTGCGGATCTGGGAGACCAGCTGCATGAGGCGGTGCAGCACATCGGCGGTCATTATGAAGCACAGGAGCTGGCACCGGAGGAGGAGTTGTCCTTGCAGGGCGAAACTATTCCGGCAGACCCCAATGTCAAGAACTTCTCCTATGCCGTAGTGGATGGGGATGTCTACTTCCGTGAGAACAGCATCATGCGGAAGGCTGACCTTTCTGCGACAGCCACCGGCAGGATCAAAGGCATGGTGGAGCTTCGCACCATTGTGCAGGAACTGATCGACTATCAGTGAACGATTACCAGGAGGAAGCGATTGCCCAGAAACAGCGGGAACTGAATGTACCTATGACCGATTCGCCGATCAGTATGGGCTTATCAATTCCCGTGCAAATGCACAGGCTTTTTCGGAAGATTCGTCTTATTATCTGCTCTGCTCTCTGGAAAATGTGGATGAAAACGGCAGGCTGGAATCCAAGGCGGATATGTTCACCAAACGGACGATTCGACCGGAACGGGCTGTTACCAGCGTGGATACTCCGGCTGAAGCTCTGGCAATCTCCATTGGAGAGCGCGGCAGAGTGGATTTGCCCTATATGTCGGAGCTTTTAGGTACACCAGGGGAATATGAAAAAATCCAGCAGGAACTGCATGGTGTCATTTTCAAAGACCCGATGACGCAGGGCAGCGAGGAAACCGGCTGGGTAACAGCTGATGAATATCTGTCCGGCAATGTCCGGGAAAAGCTCCGCGTGGCAGAGTTGGCTGCGGCCTCTGACCCTGCCTTTGCGGTGAACGCGGAATATTTGAAGAAGGCACAGCCAAAAGACCTGGATGCTTCGGAGATTGATGTGCGTCTTGGTGCCACATGGGTCAATCGGGATTATATCCAGCAGTTTATGGAAGAAACCTTTGAACCGCCGTTCTATCTGCGCCGAAATATTGAAGTGAAATTCTCTCCCATGACGGCAGAATGGCAGATTACCGGCAAGAGTACACCGAGCCGGAACGATGTCCATGCCTATATGACCTACGGCACCAGCCGTGCCAATGCCTACCGGATTTTAGAGGATACGCTAAATCTGCGGGATATTCGTATCTACGATACCGTGGAGGATGCAGACGGTAAGCAAAAGCGAGTTCTGAATAAAAAGGAGACCACCCTCGCCCAGCAGAAACAGCAGGCCATTAAGGATGCGTTCCAGAATTGGGTGTGGAAAGACCCTTATCGCCGTGCGGAACTGGTGGAAAAGTATAACGAGCTGTTCAACAGTACCCGTCCTCGTGAGTACGATGGTTCTCATATCGCTTTGGCGGTATGAATCCGGAGATCCGGCTGCGTGAACATCAGCAGAATGCCATTGCTCATGTACTGTACGGCGGCAATACGCTGCTGGCCCACGAGGTAGGTGCCGGCAAGACCTTCGAGATGGCCGCTTCTGCTATGGAGCAAAACGGCTGGGACTGTGCCAGAAATCCATGTTTGTCGTTCCGAATCATTTGACCCTTCAGTGGGCAAACGAGTTCCTGCGCTTGTATCCGAGTGCAAAACTGTTAGTGGCAAGTAAAAAGGACTTTGAAACCGCCCGCAGAAAGAAGTTCTGCGCACGAATTGCCACTGGAGATTACGATGCGGTTATCATCGGGCATTCCCAGTTTGAGAAAATCCCGGTGTCCGCAGAACGGCAGGAGCGGATTTTGACTGCACAGATTGATGAAATCGAAAATGCCATTGCTGAGATGAAATCCCAGAATGGCGAACGTTCCATTAAACAGATGGAAAGACCCGGAAAGGATTGGAGGCGAGATTGGAGAAACTCCGGGCAACCGACCGAAAGGACGATGTGATTACCTTTGAGCAGCTGGGCGTAGACCGGCTGTTTGTAGACGAGGCACACGCGTTCAAGAACCTGTTCCTCTACACAAAAATGCGCAATGTTGCGGGCTTGTCCACATCGGAAGCGCAGAAATCTTCGGATATGTTTATGAAGTGCCAGTATATGGACGAGTTGACAGGCGGGCGCGGCATCATTTTTGCGACCGGCACCCCGGTCAGCAACAGCATGACGGAGCTTTACACCATGATGCGGTATCTCCAGTACGGCACGTTGCAGCAGAAAGGGCTGACCCATTTCGACAGCTGGGCTTCTACCTTTGGTGAGACCACCACAGCCATTGAGCTGGCACCGGAGGGAACCGGATACCGGGCAAGAACAAGATTTGCAAAATTCTTCAATCTGCCGGAGCTGATGAACATGTTCAAGGAAGTGGCGGATATCAAGACTTCCGATCAGCTGCATCTGCCGGTGCCGGAGGCGAAGTTTGAAACCGTGGTAGTGCAGCCTTCGGAGCATCAGCAGGCGATGGTGGCGGAGCTTTCGGAACGGGCGGCGGCTGTACATTCCGGCGTGGTAGACCCGTCGGTCGATAACATGCTGAAAATCACATCGGACGGCAGAAAGCTGGGACTGGATCAGCGGCTGATGAATCCGCTTCTGCCGGATGACCCCAACAGCAAGCTCAACGCCTGTGTGCGGAATGTGCTTCGGATTTATGAGGAAGGACAGTCGGAGAAGCTGACCCAGCTGCTGTTCTGCGACCTCAGCACGCCGAAGAACGATGGAACCTTCAACGTGTATGAGGATATCCGTGCCAAACTCATCCAGTCCGGTGTACCGGAAGAAGAAATCGCATTTATCCATGATGCGGATACCGAGGCAAAAAAGAAAGATTTGTTTGCCAAAGTCCGTACCGGACAGGTGCGAGTGTTGTTGGGTTCGACACAGAAGATGGGCGCAGGCACGAACGTGCAGGACAGGCTGGTGGCCGTGCATCATCTGGATGTGGGTTGGCGGCCTGCGGACATGACTCAGCGAAATGGTCGTATCATCGTCAGGGAAACCGCAACAAAGAAGTACAGGTTTATCAGTATGTGACGGAAGGAACCTTTGACGCCTACCTCTATCAGACACTGGAGAATAAGCAGAAGTTTATCAGTCAGATCATGACCAGCAAATCTCCGGTTCGTTCCTGTGATGATGTGGATGAACAGGCACTTTCCTATGCGGAGATCAAGGCACTTTGTGCAGGAGACCCGCAGATCAAGGAAAAAATGGACTTGGATGTAGATGTTGCAAGGCTGAAGGTGTTGAAAGCTGATCATCAGAGCCAGCAGTACCGATTAGAAGATAAGCTGATGAAATATTTCCCTGCGGAGATTGAGAAAACGCAGGGGTTCATCAAGGGCTTTCAGTCGGATATTCGGACGGTGGCGGCACATCCGCTGCCGGAAGAAGGGTTCTGCGGCATGGAAGTGAATGCCACACGCTTTACTGAAAAAGCCGAGGCCGGTGAAGCAATCCTCGCGGTTTGTAAAGCTAATCAGAGTCTGGAGCCGGTGCCGCTTGGCAACTATCGTGGTTTCAAGATGGAACTGGCATTTGACAGCTTCCAGAAAGAGTATCAGGTGCTGCTGAAAGGCGAGATGACCCACCGGATACCCATCGGCACCAGTGCTGCGGGCAATATCCAGCGTCTGGACAATGCTCTTGCCGGGATTCCTGCAAGGCTGGAAAAGGCGGAACAGCAGTTGGACAATCTTAGTAGCCAGCAGGAAGCGGCGCAGGCCGAGCTTGGAAAGCCATTTCCCCAGGAGGCAGAACTGGCAAAAAAGAGTGCAAGACTGGCAGAACTGGACGCACTGCTGAATATGGATGACCGTGGAAACGATGATCCAGACCGTGAGAAAACAACGGAAAAGCCGTCTGTCCTGGCAGAGCTGCGCGACCGTGTAGGGCGCATTCCGCCGATGACACATCGAGATGATGAGGAGGTGACACTATGAGTGTTCGGGAACACTGGATCAATGTCCGGGTAAACCCGGAAGAGCTGGCGAGAATTCGTGAAAAGCAGAAAGAATTAGGCATCCGCAATACCGGTGCCTATATGAGAAAGATGGCGATGGACGGGTACTGCGTAAATCTTGATTTGTCGGATGTGGCGCAGGTATCCACACTTCTTCGCCGATGCAGCAACAACCTGAACCAGTACGCAAAACGCGCCAATGAATCTGGAAGCATCTATGCGGAGGATATCCGGGATTTGCAGAAGCGACTGGATGAACTCTGGGAGATGCAAAAGCTGATCTTAAAGAGGCTTTCTGGTATTCGATGACGGCGCAAACGTGCGGAATTTCTATTGCACATGGCACAGATGAAACAGTCTGTGTCATTACATATTTTTTGCAGGTCTTCCTGTTGACATCGTGGTGTTTGGCAAGCGGGTACAGTAAAATGAAGATGAAAAGAAAAACGAAGGGGTGAAATCCATGAAGATCGTATGTTTTTTGTTGAAGCTGATGCTGAAAATCCTGTTGCTGCCGGTTGCGTTTCTGCTGCGATTTCTATGCTTTATCTGGAATCTGCTGATGCAGCTATCCCTGTGGGTGCTTTCGCCGATCATGCTGTTCGTTTTTGGCTGCGGCATCTATTCGGTGGTTCGGGCGAGCTGGACGGATGTGTTCCTGCTGACCCTGATTGAGATGGGGCTGTTCGCAGCTGCGGTTGGTGCGGGCGGCATCATGGACTGATGGAACAGCTGTGTGAGCGTGTAGAGGATGTTTTGACAATTTGAGTTCAGGAGGGATTCGATGGATATTCAGTTTATGAAAGATTATTATGATTTACGGTACGAGGAAACAGATGGAGAGAATCATTTTGTGGAAGAGACTGCTTATCAGGAAAAACAGTCTGAGCAATCGAAGATGGAAGACCAGCTGATGGAAATGGTGGGCGGCAGCGAATCTAATGTGTGGAAGCTGTACGAAAGCATTATGTGCGTCTATTTCGATATGGAAGAAATTATCAAGCAGGCCGTTTATTTGCAGGGAGCTTATGACCGGGAACGGATGTTAAAATGAGAATAGTAGATTGGTAAGAGCTGCCTTCGGGTAGCTCTTTTTAGATGGAGGAATATGAAAATGGCGGCTACAAGACTAATTGCGCTGCATATCAATAAAGGAAAGACGATAGCGCAGTGTCTGGCTGACCGTACTGATTATTCTGAGAATGCAGCAAAGACGGAAGATGGAAAATATATCAGCGCGTATGCCTGTGACGCAAAGACCTGTGATGAAGAATTTCTGCTTTCTAAACGGCAGTATGAGCATATCACCGGTAGAACCCAGGCGCATGATGTGATTGCATATCAGATTCGGCAATCCTTTAAGCCCGGAGAGACCACGCCGGAGGAGGCGAATAAGGTTGGGTATGAGACGGCCATGCGATTCACCAAGGAAAACACGCATTTATCGTGGCTACCCATGTTGATCGTGCGCACATTCATAACCATATTATTTTTAATTCAACTACATTAGACTGCACCAGAAAATTCCGAGATTTTCGCTTATCCGGTCTTGCGCTGGCAAGGCTCAGTGATATCGTCTGCCTGGAACACCGGTTGTCGGTCATTGTCCGAAAGCCCTACGGGGAGCGGAAGAAGAGAACGGAATACCCGGAGAAAAAGTCGCAGCGGGATGAAATCTGTGAGGCCATTGATGCAGCATTGGAAAGAAAGCCAAAAGACTTCCAGGAACTGATTGGAATTTTGCAGGAAGCAGGGTACGAGTATAAAGATGGAAAACAGCCTGCTGCGGGGGAAAGGCCATGCCAGATTTGCCCGTTTCCGTTCTCTTGGTAAAGGATATTCGGTTGAAGAACTCTGTGGAGTGATTGCCGGGAATGCGGTTCATAAAAGCAAATTTGCAGAGAAAACCCGCACAAGCGCACGGTCAGCACAGGTGCATCAGAAGGCGGAGCTGTCGTTCCTGATTGATGTCCGTGCCAAAATGCAGGCAGGCAAAGGCGCAGGATATGCGCGTTGGGCGAAAGTCTTTAATCTGAAGCAGATGGCAAAAGCCATGATGTTCATGGAGGAGCATGGAATCAAGAGTTATGCAGAGCTGAAAGAAAAAGCAGATGAAATTTCTGAAAAATGCGCTGCGCTGCTGGAATCTGTAAAGGCAGATGAGGCACGGATGTCGGAAGTGTCGGTGCTGCGGAAGCATCTAATCAATTATGCCAAGACAAAAGATGTTTTTGCCGCGTATAAAGCATCCGGCTACAATCAGGAGTTCTATGAAGCGCATCGGGATACGCTGGCCTTACGCAGCGCAGCGAAAAAGGCGTTTGATGCTTATAAGAAAGAGAATGGCTCTGACAAAAAGCTCCCGCGCATCAGCGAGCTGAACGCAGAGTATGCGATGCTCCTGGAACGAAAGAAAAGCTCCTATGCAGAGTACCGCAAGACCAAATCGGAAATGCAGGATTGGCTTGTGGCGCAGAAGATTGTGCAGGAAATCCTGAAAGAGGACGAACAGAAGAAAGAGCAGCTGCATGAGCAGGGAGAAGAAAATAGAGAGAATAGTAGATGATGGAATGCAGTGCAGGACAGAAAAATCTTCCTGCGCTGCTTTTTTTTGCGCGTATCAAAATACAGGCACCCTGTGTGCATAATAATGTACATTGCATCTGTCATTCTATGTTTGGAAGATATATAATAATATCGAAGCGAATGATGAGAATGTTCTAAATACAAAAAGAAAGAGGAAGACAAGATGGCAGTATGGAGATTACAGGTGAATACAGGAGGCACAAATGTTGCCGACTATTGCTTGAAAAATCATGTCGCAGCAATGGGATGGAGTCTTCGTGAATTAACCCAGGCAGAACGTTCTGGGATACATACATTTTTGGATTACTGTAATCTGGCAAGAACTCAGTACAAATCATTCGACAGTGTATGCCGCATGGTAGAGGATGTGAAAGAAGGAGACCTCCTATGGATGCGCTCAAGAAATGAAGGGAAATACTATATTGCGAGAGTTAAGGCGAACAGTACCTGGGTGTTTCGCGAAGATGCAGTACAGATGGATGCAGCGAATCAGTTGACCAATATAGACTGGTATCCAGCTACAGATAAGGCAGATGAAGAATCTGTTCCTGGTGCTGTGGCAACATCATTTATTATGGGTTCAACCATCCAGAGAATTAAGAAAAATGGAGTGGAAGAATACAGTCAGATGTTGTATAACCGTGTCCACGATTCAGCGCTGGATCTATTCAATTATCCCGATCCAGCCCTCTCGTTATGTGAGAAGCATTTTTACAGCCTGCTTCAGCCGGAAGATGTTGAGGATTTACTTGCGCTGTGGCTGTATGATACGAAAGGTTACGTTTGCATTCCATCGACAAATAAAATTGCTACGCCAAAGTATGAGTGCGTTTTGGTTGATCCAAATGACCTGAACCGAAAGCATATTTACATTCAGGTAAAGAAGGGTGATGTTGATCTCAATACAGATGACTGTTCCGGCTGAATGGTGAAGTGTATTTGCTTACAACAGAAGGAAACGTTCAGAATGCACAGAAATATTCAAATGTGAAAGTAGCAGATCCAACGGTTATCTATGAATTTGCGATCAATCCGGATAAGTCTCATATCATTCCGGAGAATGTTTTATACTGGGTGAAGTTTCTGACAGAAATAGAAAATAATCGTTTGAAGTTTTCTGCGTGTAAAGGAATCATGTTTGATACGAATATCTCGTATTCAGATACAAATGAATCCGAGATGATTCTCGGAAACAAAATAGCGGCATATGGAGATGCCAAACGGTATATCGACAGCTTTCGCAAAGATGACTATGCTCTTTTTTATTCCAAAGGAAGAGGAATTATTGCAGTTGGACAGATAGTTACAGACACACCAACGGAAGTGGGTGATGAAAAATATCATAGTGTCAGAATGATTGTGCCGGAAAATTTCAATGGAGATGTTAAAGCATTGCCTGCTCTTTCTCCGAATGAGATTAAAACAATTTTGAAGCGGAATTTTTATTGGGCATCGACAATCAAAACACCATTCCTTACAGGAGTACAGGTTGAGATGTTGATTCGTGAACTGAAAAAGAAGCATATCTAACGAGGCGGCAGAAGGGGGAGAAATAAGCAATGCCCTTACAGATTATCAGAAACGATATTACAAAAATGAGCGTTGACGCAATCGTCAATGCTGCCAATACTTCTCTTTTGGGCGGCGGCGGTGTGGATGGCTGCATTCATCGCGCTGCAGGTCCGGAGCTGCTGGTGGAATGTGAAACGCTCCACGGCTGCAAGACCGGGAGCGCAAAAATCACGAAGGGCTACAAGCTGCCCTGCAAATATGTCATTCACGCAGTTGGTCCGCGCTGGTATGACGGGCGGCATAGTGAGCGCGAACGGCTTATCTCATGCTATCGGACTTCGCTCATGCTGGCTAAGGAATACGGATGCGAGTCGGTTGCGTTCCCGCTGATTTCCTCCGGCATTTTCGGCTATCCGAAGGATCAGGCTCTCAAAGTGGCGATTGACACCATTAGCAGTTTCCTTCTCGAAAACGAAATGACGGTGTACATCGTCATTTTTGACCGCAAAGCCTATCAGATCAGCGACAAGCTGTTTGCCGATATTGCAGCGTACATAGATGACCGCTATGTGGACGAGCATACTGATAATCGTTCCGAGCGTCTGCGCAGGATGAACGCCTTCCGGATGGAAGAACCCATGCCTTGCGAGGCATCCGTTTGTGAAGAGGCAATCGAACAGCTCATGCCTCCCGTCTCTGCGGCGGCTGCCCCCAAAAGGCGGCAACCCTTGATGACGCGCTGGGACAGATCGACGAGAGCTTTTCCGAGATGCTTCTGCGAAAGATTGATGAGCGCGGCATGACGGACGCGCAGTGCTATAAGAAGGCGAATATTGACCGGAAGCTCTTCTCGAAGATCCGCTCGGACAAGTCTTATAAGCTTCCAAGCCCACGGTCATTGCGTTTGCCATTGCCCTTGAGCTGCCGCTTGTTGAAATGAAGGATATGCTCATGAAGGCTGGCTTTGTGCTCTCCCACTCCAACAAGTTTGACATCATCG
>ENA-OQIO01000313-OQIO01000313.1-human-gut-metagenome-genome-assembly--contig:-NODE-313-length-26313-cov-4.085695_pt1 | contig 26313 bp, 28 predicted proteins | sample MGYA00242573_ERZ504737 | MGnify/ENA primary metagenome ERZ504737 (study PRJEB26092, sample SAMD00036203) | human gut metagenome | host: Homo sapiens | study: EMG produced TPA metagenomics assembly of...
CTGGCGAAATGCCTTGCAAAGAATTGCTTTTAAGATGGATGCAGCACGGCGTTTTTTGAGCCACGCTTTACAATTCATTCTTGGAACGGCGACGGCTCTGCTACTATGCCGTGGAGCTATGAAAGCGGCTTGTGCGGCGCAAAGGCGATTTTAAGACAACGCAAAAGCCTGATACCTTATTTATATAATTGTGCTTATAACAGCGTGGAAAATGATGTCCCCGTGCAAGCTCCGCCTTATATTTATTACAATGATGAAAATATTGACGTAAATACCGATGCGTTTATGCTTGGCAGAGATGTTTTGGCAAAGTGCGTGCTTGACGAGGTGTAACTCAGGTGTCTGTTTACCTGCCAAAGGGAGACGATTGGTATCTGAATGAAACAGGAAAGTTTTATTGCGGCGGAAACACGGTAAAGGTTGATTTGCCGTCAGATAAGCCTGTGCCTTATTTTATTCGTTGTGGCTCTGTTTTTCCCGTTGATGAGGGCGAGTGCTCATACAAATCCGCAGAAAAAGTCGTTTTTACCGTTTATCCTGTTAAAAACGGCAAATTTACAGCCCGTTATTTTAATGATGACGGCGAGTCCTTTGAATACTTAAAAAACAACTGCGTAAAATTAGAGTTTGATGTGAATTGCGATAACGAAAATGTTGATGTTGTTGTAAATAATAAGGGTAATGTAAAATTTGAGCCTGAAATCAAGCTTGTTTCTACGGATTTGCGTAAGTTGAATGTTTCGGTAAAATAATATCTGCCTTCCTAGACGCCAAAAGCAGTATCAAAATTTGATGCTGCTTTTTTTTATTTTAAAGGGCAACTATGCACTATGCACTAAAATGCCGCCTTAGTTAAATGGATATAATAAACCCCTCCTAAGGGTTAGTTGTGAGTTCGATTCTCGCAGGGGGATGCCAAAAACACAGCCGAAAAGCCTAGTAAAATCAAGGGCTTTCGGCGTTTTTTATTTTTGCAAAGAAACAAAAGAAACGAGAAAATCACAAATTTTCATCAGCAAATTCGACCTCTGCTAACAGACAAGGCAGATATGCTCAAAGAACGTTATCAGGAAATTCAGGAATACAAGGAACTGTTCGGTGACGAGTTCCAAGATTTTAACCTCGTATTCTGTAATGCACATGGCAGACCGATTGAGAGCCCAATCATCACCCGTGCATTGCAGAAACTAATCAAAGACAGCGACCTACTGCCCGTAGTTTTCCATAACTTGCGACATTCAAGTATTAACTACAAGTTGAAGCACAACGGCAAGATCACAAAATGGTCTTGCCGTTTTCTTTTCGCTTTAATGTGTAGAATTTTTCATATTTATGTGGTATAATCAGTTAGCTAAATAAGAATTTGTAGGTGCGAATGATGAAAACTTTATATATGGTTGGTGGCACTATGGGAATTGGAAAAACAACTGTGTGCCAACAGCTCAAACAGGATTTGCCGAATAGCGTATTTCTCGACGGAGATTGGTGCTGGGATGCAAGTCCATTCCAAGTAACCGATGAAACAAAAGCAATGGTGACAAATAATATTTGTTATTTACTCGATAATTTTCTGAAGTGTTCTGCATACGAGAATATCATTTTTTGTTGGGTGATGCACGAGCAGAATATTATCAATTCCATACTTGAGAAGCTGGATATACAGAACTGTAAGGTGAAATGCGTCTCGCTTGTAGCGGATGAAAAGACTCTGCGTGAAAGACTGGCAATGGATGTAGAAAGAGGTATCCGTTCTGAAGATATAATTGAGCGAAGCATAGCAAGAATACCGATGTATCAAGCACTCAATACCATTAAAATTGATACCAACGCCAAAACCGTGGCTATGATTGCCAATGAGATAAAGCTGTTGTAATACCGTCAAATTCCAATTTAGCGAAGTGAGTAAAATAAATAAAACTCGGTAACAGACCGAGGTACAAGCGATTAAACAAAGTCATCTTGTGGGAATACAACCGTTTCCATAAATCCGAACCCCCTTGCTAATTTCCATCTAATGAAGCGGTCGAAAACGGCGTAAAATTAGCAGTAATTTCGTAACACAGCTTAACACTCAAAGTGCGAAAAAAACTTGAAAATACTGGATTATCGGGTATAGAAAGTGACTCCACAACTGAGTTTCGAGGTCACTCCTAAGCGAAAGGTCGGGGGTTCGACTCCCTTCTGGGACGCCAAAAGCAGTATCAAAATTTGATGCTGCTTTTTTTATTTTAAAGGGCAACTATGCACTATGCACTAAAATGCCGTCTCCTTTTTGTTACACTTGAACAAAAAATATTCTCCCTATTGACTTTAACGCTTTTAGGTGCTAAACTATCAACATAAACTTTAACACTTTTAGGTGCTAAAGTATTTCGAATCAGAGAGGAAAAATATTTTATGAACAAGACAGTTAAAAAAATTGCGGCTGTAGCACTTTCGGCACTCATGGTCGGCAGTGTATTTGCAGGTTGCTCATCAAATTCAGAAAAAAGCGATACAACAAATAAAAATACATATAATGTAGGTATTTGCCAGCTTACACAGCATACCGCACTTGACAGCGCAACAAAAGGCTTTAAGGATAAGCTCAATGAACTTGCAAAGGCTGACGGAAAGACAATCAACTTTGACTATCAAAACGCATCAAACGATTCTGCAAACTGCGCTACAATCGTAAATAAATTTGTATCATCAAATTACGACCTTATTTTAGCAAACGCAACACCGGCGCTTCAGGCTGCTGCTACAGCAACAGCTGCAAGTAAAACTCCTGTAGTCGGCACATCCGTAACCGATTACGGAACAGCGCTTGACATTAAAATGAATCCTACAGACCCGACAGGAATTAACATTACGGGCACATCTGACCTTGCTCCTCTTGCAGACCAGGCACAGATGATTCTTGACCTTTTCCCTAACACAAAGAAGGTAGGCGCACTCTACTGTTCAGCAGAGGCTAACTCGCAGTATCAGGTTGACGGTGTTAAAAAAGCACTTGAAAAGAAAGGTGTCAGCTGCACATTCTATTCATTTGCAGACTCAAACGACATTGCAACTGTTGCTAAAAAAGCTGCAAGCGAATCAGACGTTATTTACGTTCCTACAGATAACACGGCAGCTGATAACGGCAGTGTAATTGACGCAGCATGCAAGGCTGCAAACACACCTATCATTGCAGGCGAGGAAGGCATCTTCAAATCAACAAACGCAGTTGCAACTCTTTCAATTTCATTCTACAACCTCGGTCAAAAAGCCGGCGCAATGGCATACGAAATTCTTACAAAGGGTACAGACCCTGCAACAATGAACATTCAGCAGTCAGACGAGCTTACATACTACTACAACGAGGAACAGGCAAAGGCATTCAAAGCTAACGTTCCGGATAATTACAAAGCATATGATTTCAGCGACGCAAAATAACTAACAGCCTATTGACTAATTTAACGGTTTAAAGTATAATAGTGTCAAATTAATAAAGAGCAATAAGTTTCTACTTGTTGCTCTTTAAATTACTTTTAATTGAAAGGTATATAAAATTATGGGAGCTTTTATCAGTGCCATTCCCGGTGCAGTAGGACTCGGTCTTATTTGGGGCATAATGGCAATCGGCGTTTACATCACTTTTAGAGTGCTTGATTTTGCCGACCTAACTGTCGACGGCACGCTTGCAACAGGCGGTGCGGTTTTAGTTATATCAATGATGAACGGAATGAATGTTTGGGTTGCACTTTTGTTTGCTTTTCTTGCAGGCTGTATGGCAGGACTTGTTACAGGCGTGCTTAACACCCTGCTTGGCATACCGCCTATTCTTGCAGGTATTTTAACTCAGCTTGCACTTTATTCAATAAATTTAAGAATACTCGGCAAATCAAATCAGGCGCTTTCAATTTATAAATATCACGTGCTTGCAAGTATGACTGATATTACAAAGGCTATTATTATAGTAGCAATCTTTGTTGTTGCCATTATCGCAATTCTTTATTGGTTTTTTGATACCGAGCTTGGTCATTCAATCCGTGCTACCGGCTGTAACCAAAATATGGCTCGTGCAAACGGTATCAATATTAATTTAACAAAAACTGTTGCGCTTGTACTTTCAAACGGTCTTGTTGCTCTTGCAGGCGGGCTTCTTTCGCAATATCAGGGCTTCGCAGACGTCAATATGGGCAGAGGCGCTATCGTTATCGGTCTTGCCGCAGTTATTATAGGCGAGGTTATCTTTGGCAAAATATTTAAAAACTTTGCACTCAGGCTTCTTGCAGTTGCATTCGGTGGAATTATTTACTATGTTGTAATGCAGTTTGTTATCAGCCTCGGTCTTAATACCGATGACCTCAAGCTTCTTACCGCTGCTATTGTTGCCGTATTCCTCGGTATTCCTTATCTTAAAGGGCAATATGCTCAAAAGCATATCAAGATAAAGGAGGGCAACAAATAATGCTTGAAATTAAAAATGTTTATAAAACGTTTAATCCTAACACAATTAATGAAAAAAAGGCTCTTCGTGGCATTGATTTAGTTCTCAACGAAGGCGATTTCGTAACGGTTATCGGCGGCAACGGCGCAGGCAAATCAACTATGCTTAATATGATTGCAGGTGTTTACCCCGTTGATTGCGGAACTATTACGGTTGACGGCATTGACGTTACAAAGCTTCCTGAGCATAAAAGAGCCAAATATATCGGCAGAGTTTTCCAAGACCCTATGAACGGTACAGCCGCCGATATGCAAATTCTTGAAAATCTTGCTCTTGCAAAGAGAAGAGGCAATCACAGAGGCTTGGCATTCGGCGTTACAAAAAAGGAAAAAGAAGAATATGTTGAAGTTCTTAAAAGCCTTGATTTAGGACTTGAAACAAGGCTTACATCTAAAGTAGGACTTCTTTCAGGCGGTCAAAGGCAGGCTGTTACGCTTCTTATGGCAACCCTTAAAAAGCCTAAAATTTTGCTTCTTGATGAACACACGGCGCACTTGACCCTAAGACCGCTAAAAAGGTGCTTGACCTTACGGAAAAAATTGTCGCAAGGGATAATCTTACAACAATTATGATTACTCACAATATGAAGGACGCTATAAATATAGGCAATCGTCTTATTATGATGAACGAGGGCAAAATTATTTATGACGTATCGGGCGAGGAAAAGAAAAATCTTACTACCGCTGACCTTCTTGCAAAATTTAAGATTACCTCCGGCGGAGAAGAATTTGACAACGACCGTGTTCTTCTTTCAACAGAGGCAGACGAATAAATTTTATACAAAACTATTTTATGGGCGAGCAGTGCTTGCCCATATTTTTTAGGTGATTAGATGAACAACAAAGCAGGTTTATATATTCATATCCCTTTTTGCAAATCGAAATGTCCTTATTGCGATTTTTACAGCGTAAAATATGACAAGGCGCTTAGCGAAAAATACGCCGACGAATTAATCAAAACAATGGCTGATTATTCAGGCGAATTTGACACAGTTTATTTCGGCGGCGGTACTCCGTCGATTTTAGAAAGTGAATTAATCGCCAAAATTTTGACATCTGCAAAAAATCATTTTGATATAGATAAAAATTCCGAAATAACGATTGAATGTAACCCGTCAAAAAACCTTGAAAAAGATTTTTACACCTATGCAAAATGCGGAATAAACAGAGTAAGCATAGGTATGCAAAGCGCAAGAAACGAAGAACGCTTTGCACTCGGCAGAAGCGCAGGGCAAACGGAAGTTGCAAAGGCTGTTAACGACGCTAAAAAAGCAGGAATAAGTAACATAAGCCTTGACGTTATGCTCGGCACTCCCAAGCAAACTCTCTCCTCTCTTGATGAAACTTTTGAATTTATCGACAAAATGAACGTTACCCACATAAGCGCATATATGCTTAAAATTGAAAATGGCACAAAATTTTTTGACCTAAAGGACAGGCTCAACCTTCCCGACGAGGACACGGTTTGCGAAATGTATTTAAAAACAATAAAATCCCTTGAAGCTCTCGGATTTAATCAATATGAAATAAGCAATTTTTCTAAGCCGTCGTTTGAAAGTAAACACAATACAAAATATTGGATTTTAGACGATTATTTAGGCTTAGGCAAAAGCGCACACTCCCTTTGGCACGGCAAAAGATTTTATTATGATACCGATTGGTCGCTTAAAAGTGAAGGAGAGGTTGATATTGAGGAAGAACGAATTATGCTCGGCTTAAGGCTAAATTGCGGAATTGATAAATCGCTTATAAAAAAAGACTTTTCACGCTTTGTAAAAATGGGGCTTATGAAAGAAAGCGAAAACAAAATTGCGCTTACAAGCGAGGGAATGCTTGTTTCTAATTTAATAATCAGCGAGCTTTTGTAAACAATAGCCTTAGAGGTGAGTTTATGAAAGATGAAAAATACAAGAAAAAATATCAATTAAGCAAAGATACGGATTTGACGAATAAATATTTAACTTCCATAACAAATCCAACCGTTCAACCTGACAGAAAAACGGAAATGGGAGTACCTATCCCCGACACGCAAAACGTTGAATACTCAAAGGAATATGAGGAAGAAAATAAGTTATAAAAAAACGCTGCCACGCAAAAAAAGTGACAGCCGTTAATCTTTTATTTTTCTTTATTTTATTACCTTATATCCTGCATCGGTAACAGCTTTTTCAAGAACGGATAAATCAACGTCCTTATCAAGCATAACTTCTGCCTCGCATTTTTCGTGGCTTGCGCTTGCTTCTTTAACGCCGTCGATTGCCTCAAGTGCTTTTTTAACAGCAGCCTCGCAATGAGGCACATCATTCCCTCAATCTTAATAGTTTTTGTCATAATTTTTTCCTCCTTATTTTGAGCGGTGATATTAAGCTTAATATCAACCGGCTTTTTCTTTTTATCACGCTTTGGCGAATGAACTTTTACGAGATTAAGCCTGAGCGCATTAGTAACAACACAAAAGCTTGAAAGGCTCATTGCCGCCGCACCGAACATCGGATTAAGAGTCCAGCCGAATATCGGAATCCATACACCTGCTGCAAGCGGAATACCGATAATATTATAAATAAATGCCCAGAAAAGATTTTCGTGGATATTGGTAAGCGTTTTTCTGCTTAGCCTGATTGCACCCGACACGTCGGTAAGCTTACTGTTCATAAGCACAACGTCTGCCGCATCTACCGCAACATCGGTACCTGCACCGATTGCAATACCCACATCGGCACGTGTAAGCGCCGGTGCATCGTTTATTCCGTCGCCAACCATTGCTACCTTGCCGTAGGTCATAAGTTCTTTAATAATGCTTTCCTTGCCGTCAGGGAGCACGTCGGAGATAACGGTATCAACACCGACCTGCTTACCGATAGCCTTTGCGGTTTTTTCGTTATCACCCGTCAGCATAACAACACGAATACCCATATTTTGAAGTTCTTTAACAGCCTTAGGACTGTCCTCTTTAATAACGTCGGCAACTGCAATTATACCGAGAAGCTTATTATCCCCCATAAACAAAAGCGGTGTTTTGCCGTTTTGAGCAAGTTCTTCTGCCTTATTTTTGATATTATCATCAACAGAAATTTTACTTGAAATAAATTTCATACTTCCGCCTACAACAGTTTTTCCGTCAACATTTGCCGACAAGCCGTTGCCTGCAAGCGACTTGAAAGAAGTTGTATCAAAGCACTTAACATTTTTTTGTTTTGCATATTCACAAACTGCCTTTGCAAGCGGATGCTCGCTCTTTTTTTCTATAGAATAAGCAAGCGACAAAAATTCGTTTTCGTCTGCGAATGCGATTACGTCCGTAACCTTAGGCTCGCCTTTGGTGATTGTGCCCGTTTTATCAAGAGCAACAATCTGCACTCTGCCCGTTTCCTCAAGCGAAGCCGCAGTTTTGAAAAGAATACCCGACTTGGCACCCTTGCCGTTGCCGACCATAACCGCAACAGGGGTTGCAAGGCCGAGAGCACACGGGCAGCTTATTACAAGAACGGAAATACTGCGTGCAAGCGCATAACCGAAGCTTTGACCTACAAAAAGCCAAACGCAAAGTGCAACAAGCGCAACGCCTATTACACAAGGCACGAACACTCCCGACACCTTATCTGCAATCTTTGCAATCGGCGCTTTTGTGGCGGCAGCGTCACTCACCATTTTAATAATTTGCGAAAGTGTTGTATCCTCGCCGACAGCAGTTGCACGGCACTTGATATAGCCCGACTGATTAATCGTTGCACCCGATACCTTATCGCCGACAGCCTTATCAACAGGAATACTCTCACCTGTAAGTGCAGACTCGTCAACAGCCGTTTCTCCCTCAATAATTACTGCGTCAACAGGAACACTTTCGCCGGGTTTTACAACAAAAATATCATTAATCTCAACGTCAGCCACCGCAACAACAATTTCCTTACCGTCTTTGATAAGCGTTGCATTCTTCGGCGCTAAATTCATAAGAGATTTGAGTGCATCCGTCGTTTTGCCCTTTGAATATGCTTCAAGCATTTTGCCCACGGTAATGAGAGTTAATATCATTGCCGCCGATTCAAAATAAAACTCATGCATTAGGCTCATCACTTTTTCGCTTTCGCCTGCAAGCTGAGCAGAAGTCATAATAAAAAGAATAACCGTACTGTAGCCAAACGAAGCGGCAGAGCCAAGCGCAACAAGTGTATCCATATTAGGGCTTTTATGAATTATACCTTTAAAGCCGTTTATAAAGAATTTTTGGTTAATAACCATAACAATTACTGCAAGCAAAAGCTGAGCCAATCCCATTGCGATATGATTATTTTCCATAAATGACGGCAGTTTCCAGCCCCACATCGTATGCCCCATTGAAATATACATAAGCGGGATAAGAAATATTACCGACCAAATAAGTCTGTTTCTTATTTTGGGCGTTTCGGTGTCCTTAAGTTCATCACTCGATACACTCTCAGCCTTTTTGTCGTTACCCTTAACGCTTGCGCCGTATCCTGCCTTTTCAACAGCGGCAACTATTGCTTCACTGCTTGCCGTTCCCTCAACACCCATTGAATTGGTAAGCAGGCTCACGGCACAGCTTGTTACACCGTCAACAGCATTAACCGCCCTTTCAACCCTTGCACTGCAAGCGGCACAACTCATACCCGTTACATTATATTGCGTCAAAAAAATCACCTCAAAACTATTTCATTAATTTTTGAAGAGTTTTTAAAAGGTCATCAACCGTTTCGGTTTTGCCTGCCTTAATATCATCTGTAACGCAAGTCTTTATATGCGTTGAAAGAAGCTCTTTATTAAATGAATTAAGCGCCGCATTAGCCGCCGCAACCTGAGTAATGATATCTGTGCAATACGCATCTTCCTCAAGCATACGCTTAATTCCTCTTATTTGACCCTCAATTCTGTTAAGGCGATTTATAAGTGCCTTTTGCTCTTCATCTGTTCTGTGCTTCGTTTTACCGTGACAACAGCAACAGCCTTTAATATTATCATTAGTTTCCATTAAATCACTCCTTATACCCTCATAGGGTATCTTAATTATATACCCATATAGGTATTTGTCAAGAAAAAGGCATAAAAAAATAAAGGCGACCGATGGTCGCCCCTACAAAACCAAAAGATTTTGAGTAATACGCAGTTTGCGACGACGAGTTCGCCTTTACGAAAATATTATCAATTTTGCTTTCTTACTATATCATACTCCGAACCGCTCGGTCTAAAATACCTGCACGTCTTGTTTTGCTCCTCGCAAAAGCGGACATATTCGTCCTCGTCAAGCACAAGCGAGCAAAAACATTCGTCCGTTTCCTCGTCATATTCATTATACCAGCATTTTTCGCATAACAAATCCATAATTATCCCTCTTTCGCATATTCCAAAACAACAAATGAAGCCGTCAGCCTAATGCTTTTCACCCTGTCAAGCTTTGCTTTGTCGCTTTCGCTTGTTCTGTAAAAATACGGCGTCATAGAAAACAGCGTTTTTAAATCATCCCTTGAGATATCAAATGTGTTTGAAATTTTATTTTTAGATTTCAAAGTAAAAAGCGAGGTTTCAGGCGCTTTTTCATCATTAAGATACGGTGTATCATAAAGAATATTTTTAAGTTCAATCAAATGATTATCACCGGGAATAACGCTTAAAAGCCTGCCGCCGGGCTTAATTACACGGTAAAATTCCTTTTCATTAAACGGTGCAAAAAGATGCATTGCCGTGTCAATCGAATTATCGCAAACGGGAATATGGGCGAGATTTGCCACAAAATAATTATGCTCTTTGCGAGAGGTTGCGGCAAGGCGCACCATTTCCTTGCTGATATCAAAACCGTAAAGCTCGCCGGAATATTCGTCATAATATCCCTCACCGCAGCAGATATCGAGCACGGTGCCGTTCAATTTTGAGTTGACATAATCACGTAAAAAGGAATAATATCCCTTTTGCAAAAATTCTCGTCTTGCATGAGCCGACTCCCTGCTGTCACCCTTTTTATCCCCGCTTTTAGACGTCAGCAAAAGATTAACATACCCCTGCTTTGCAAAATCGAATGAGTGATTATTGTCACATTTAAGCGTTTTGCCGAAAATATTTAATTTTTCACCGCAAACAGGGCAAGTTAAAATATTCATAAAACTACCTATCAAAATGGGCGACACAACGGTCGCCCCTACGTATAAATATATCTATTAATGATGGAAAAGACGGATACCTGTCATTGCCATTGCCATACCGAAACCGTCGCAACATTCGATAACAGCGCCGTCACGAACAGAGCCACCCGGCTGAGCAATATACTTAACACCGGAACGAGCCGCACGTTCAATATTATCTTCAAACGGGAAGAAAGCGTCAGAGCCGAGAGCAACATTTGTCATCTTCTCGTGCCAAGCTTTCTTTTCCTGGGCAGTGAAAGGCTCAGGGCAAGTGGTAAAATATCTCTGCCATACTCCGTCTTTGAGTAAATCCTCATATTCATCTGAAATATAAAGGTCAATAGCATTATCAGCCTCGCACTTGCGAAGACCGTCAATAAACGGAAGATTGAGCACCTTTTCATTATGGCGAAGCAAAGATTATCAGCTTTGTTGCCTGCAAGGCGGGTGCAATGGATACGGCTTTGTTGGCCTGCGCCTACACCGATAGTCTGTCCGCCAGAAGCGTAGCAAACCGAATTTGACTGAGTATATTTAAGAGTGATAAGCGAAATAAGAAGGTCAATCTTTGCAATTTCGGGAATATCCTTGACCTTAGTAGGCATATCGTCAAAAAGTGACATAGTAAGCTTAGCGTCATTTCTCTTTTGCTCAAACTTAATACCGAACACCTGCTTTGTTTCCATTTCCTCAGGCTGATAGTCAGGGTCCATCTTAATGATAAGATAATTACCCCTTCTCTTAGCCTTAAGAATTTCAAGTGCCTCATCGGTGTATGACGGAGCAATAATACCGTCGCTGACCTCTTTAACAAGGAATTTTGCAACGCTTGCGTCACATTCATCGCTCAAAGCGGCAAAATCGCCAAATGAGGAAACTCTGTCACAGCCTCTTGCACGAACGTAAGCCTGTGCAATCGGAGAAAGTTCTAAATCATCAGGCACCATACAAACCTTGCGGTCAACATCGCTGAGCGGTTGAGCAACTGCCGCACCGGCAGGAGAAACGTGCTTAAATGAAGCGGCACTCGGCAGACCGGTAGCTCCTTAAGTTCCTTAACAAGCTGCCAAGAATTGAATGCGTCAAGAAGATTGATATAACCTGCCGCACCGTTCAAAATTTCAAAAGGAAGTTCTTTACCGTCCATATGAATCCTTGCAGGGTTTTGGTTTGGGTTGCAACCGTATTTAAGCTTATACTCTGTCATCTTTACATCACCTTTCAGTAATTTATAATTTAGATATAATATTTTATACCATTACATTGAAAAATGCAATAGAGAATGATACAATAATTCAAGGTGATACAAAATGAACGGCATATTAGCAGTAAATCATTTCTTAAAAGGCGAAAAATATGACATACTTCACAAGCATCTTTCAGCTTCGGCAAAAAAAGTGCGGCATTAATCTAAATATTAAAACGAACTTGGAGCTTGCAACGCAAAAGGCGCAGGCTGACTTTGTGCTGTTTTGGGACAAGGACATTAACCTTGCAAGAAGAATTGAAAAAAACGGCGTTCCCGTTTTCAATTCTGCCGAATCAATTGAAAAATGCGACGATAAAGGCAGAACATATATTGAACTTGACGGCATTGTGCCTCAGCCTAAAACTCTTATCGCTCCAAAATGCTATTTCAAATCAGATATGAGCGAATTTGTTGAAAAAGCAATTGATATTCTCACTTTGCCGCTTATTTTCAAAGAATCATTCGGCTCATTCGGTGCTCAGGTATTTTTATGCAATACTAAGGAAGAGATTTACTCACACATAAGCGAAAAGCCGTTTATTCTGCAAAAATTTATCATCGGCAGCAAGGGTCACGACAAAAGGATCGAAATAATCGGCGGAAAATTTATTTGTGCGGCTGAAAGAGAAAACAAAAACGACTTTCGTTCAAATGTTACCAACGGCGGAACAATGACGCCCTGTAAGCCGACTGAAAAGGAAATTGAAACAGCAATAAAAGCGTGCGAAACCCTCGGTTTAACCTTTGGCGGAGTGGACATTCTTGATGACGGCAGTGTTTGCGAAGTAAATTCAAATGCACATATAATTAACATAATGAACTCAACAAAAATTGACATTGCGCCGTATATTTTTGAAACTATTAAGGAAAAAATCAAATGAGCGGAGTATTGATTTACAGCGAAAAGGAAGCAAAGCGCAACACCTTTGCGATAAATAAATTTAAAGAAGAACTTGGCGTAACACTTGCAATTAACGATTATGACGGCACGGCTGATTTTATAATCAACAGGACGAACAACTATAAAATTGCAGAAAAATTTGAGAAAAAAGGGATACGTGTTTTTAACCCCTCCTCCCTCTCAAAGCTTGCAAACAACAAGCAGCTTTGCTACGAATTTATGGAGAAAAACGGCATTGAAATTTTGCCGATAAACTACAAGGAAGTGCCTGCGGTTAAAAAGCCGATTGACGGCCACGGCGGTCAAGGTGTTGTGATGATAAATGAGAAAGAAAGCTTTGAAAGCGGATTTGTTTATCAAAAGCCTTGCGCCACTCTCGGCAAGGACTTGCGTGTTTGGGCAATAGGAAATGACATAATTACGTCAATTTTGAGGGAAAGTGATACTGATTTTCGCTCAAATTTCTGCCTCGGCGGCAGGGCAACACCTTATAAAATGAACGAAGAAGAAAAAAGCCTTGTAAAAAGAATTTTAAGCCTTGTTGAAAGCGATTATATCGGAATTGATTTTCTTTTTGACGGCGGTCATTTAATATTTAATGAAATTGAGGACACCGTCGGCGCAAGAATGGTATATGATAAAACAGATATCGATATAATAAAACTTTATTGCGATTACATAAAAAAGAATATTTAGTATAAGAATATAAAAAAAGAGCCTTCCCAAAGGAAGACTCTTTTAATTTATTATCTTAGATATTAGCCAAGTTCTGAGAAGTACTTGATTGTTCTAACCATCTGAGATGTGTATGAGTTTTCGTTATCATACCAAGAAACAACCTGAACCTCATAAGTGTCGTCAGCAACCTTAAGAACCATTGTCTGAGTTGAATCGAAGAGTGAACCATATCTCATACCAACGATATCTGAAGAAACGATAAGGTCTTCATTGTAGCCGAATGACTCTGTAGCTTCAGCCTTCATAGCTGCGTTGATAGCATCAACTGTAACTTCCTTGTCAGTCTTAATAACTGCTGTAAGGATTGTAGTTGAACCTGTTGGAGTAGGAACTCTCTGAGCAGAGCCGATAAGCTTGCCGTTAAGTTCAGGAATTACAAGACCGATAGCCTTTGCAGCACCTGTTGTGTTAGGAACGATGTTTACAGCACCTGCACGAGCACGGCGAAGGTCACCCTTTCTCTGAGGACCGTCAAGAATCATCTGATCGCCTGTGTAAGCGTGGATTGTGCACATGATACCACTCTGGATAGGAGCAAAATCGTTAAGAGCCTTAGCCATAGGAGCAAGACAGTTAGTTGTGCAAGATGCAGCAGAAATAACTGTATCTTCAGCTGTAAGTGTGTCGTGGTTTACATTGTAAACGATTGTTGGAAGGTCGTTACCTGCAGGAGCAGAAATAACAACTTTACGAGCACCTGCCTGAATATGAGCAGAAGCCTTTTCCTTTGATGTATAGAAACCTGTGCATTCGAGAACTACGTCTACGCCAAGCTCACCCCAAGGAAGGTCAGCAGCATTAGGCATTTTGTAAATAACAATTTTCTTGCCGTCAACAACAATATAGTTGTCTTCGCCTTCACCTTCGTGGAAATCAACAGTGTGACCCTGAGCAACATAGTTACCCTGTGATGAGTCATACTTAAGAAGATGAGCAAGCATCTTTGCACTTGTAAGATCGTTGATAGCAACTACTTCGTAGCCTTCTGCGCCAAACATCTGACGGAAAGCAAGACGACCGATACGGCCGAAACCATTAATAGCAACTTTTACCATTGGAAATTACCTCCGAATATAATTTAAAGTTTTATTGCTTTTGTGCATTATTTATTTTATACTGTTTGTCATCATTAATCAAGAAAAAAACGTAAATTTTACACTTTATACAAAAACAGTTAAATTTATTAGCACCTTATAGTTAATTTTTTAACAAACTTCATATAATAAGGAGTATATATTACCTTATTTATACCCTTAGTGTTGCAATTTGAAAAGAAATTTGTTAAAATTCATATTAACAAAAGCAAAAGCAAAGGACGATATATATGTTTGTAGATATTGCTAAAATTAAAATAAAAGCGGGTGACGGCGGCGCAGGTGCGGTTGCCTTTCACCGTGAAAAATATGTTGCCGCAGGCGGACCTGACGGTGGCGACGGAGGCAAGGGAGGCGACGTTGTATTTGTTGTTGACGATAACCTTGCAACTCTTGCAGATTTCAGATACAAAAGAAAATATGTTGCAAAAAACGGTGAAAACGGCAGAGGATCACGCCAATACGGCAAGAAAGCGCCCGACCTTGAGATTAAAGTTCCGAGAGGAACAATAATTCGTGAAGCAAACTCCGGTGCAGTTATGGCTGATATGAGCAAGACTGATAGATTTATTGCCGCAAAGGGCGGTAAAGGCGGCTGGGGCAACATTCATTTCGCTACCCCTACACGTCAAGTTCCGAGATTTGCAAAGCCCGGTGTTCCGGGTGAGGAATGGGAAGTTTCACTTGAATTAAAGCTTCTTGCCGATGTCGGCCTTTTAGGCTATCCGTCAGTCGGAAAATCAAGCCTTATTTCCGTTGTAAGCCAAGCAAAACCAAAAATCGGCGACTACCATTTTACAACTCTCGTGCCAAACTTAGGCGTTGTTTCTATGGGAGAGGGCAACTCGTTTGTTATTGCGGATATTCCGGGACTTATTGAGGGTGCAAGCGAGGTATAGGCCTCGGTCACGAATTTTTGCGTCATGTTGAGCGTTGCAGGCTTCTTGTTCATATTGTTGACGTCAGCGGCAGCGAAGGCAGGGACCCGATTGAGGATTTTGAAAAAATAAACGAGGAACTTGTTAAATTCAATCCTGAGCTTGCCAAGCAACCGCAGATTGTTGCGGGCAATAAAATTGATATGGCAGAGCTGAGCAAATTGAGAGATTCAAGAAGCATGTAGAAGATAAGGGTTATGATTATTATTCAATTTGTGCGCCGATTATGGAAGGCACAAAGGAGCTTATGAACGCTGTTTGGAATAAGCTTCAAACTCTTCCGCCTATCAAGGAATACGAGGTTGAGGAAATTCCGCTTGAAGCAATTGTTAAAGATGATAAAGGATTTAAAATTTCTCAGCCTGAAGAACATTATTTTCTTGTTGAGGCAAGCTGGTTTCCTAAAGTGCTCAAAGGCATTGATATCGAGGACTACGAAGCACTTCAATATATGCAAAGGGTATTAGAAAAAAGCGGAATTTTTGATGCATTGAGAGAAAAAGGAATTGAGGAGGGTGACGTTGTATCGCTCTATGATATAGAGTTTGAATACGTGCCTTAATTTAATATGAGATTTGTTGATAAAGAAGTAAATCCTAAGCAGTTAAGCCCGCTTAATTTAGCGTTTATCGGCGATTGCATTTATGAAATTCTTGTTCGTGAAACACTTGTTCTCGATGCAAACCGCCCTGTAAATGATTTGCATAGGGAAAGCGTTAAATTTGTATCGGCGAAAGCACAAACGGCAGCTTTTGAAAAAATTAAAGATATTTTGAGCGATGAAGAACTTGCCGTTTTTAAGCGAGGACGCAATGCAAAGGTAGGCCATTCCCCTAAAAGCGCAACAGACGGGGAGTACCACTGCGCAACGGGAGTTGAAGCATTATTCGGCTATTTGTACTTAAATAATGAGATTGACAGAATAAAAGAGCTTTTTTCTAAAATAAACTCTTGACATTCACCGCAACTTGTTATATAATCAATATCGCTGACGGGAGCATAGCTCAGCTGGGAGAGCATCTGCCTTACAAGCAGAGGGTCACAGGTTCGAGCCCTGTTGTTCCCACCAAAATAAAAAGGATACCGAATGGTATCCTTTTTATTTTTATGTAAATATGTATATGGCTCGAACCTGTGACAAGATACTCCAAATTTGGCGACGGAACGGAGCAATAAATTTGGGAGAAACAGTCCGGTGGACTGTTTCATAGTATCTTTGTTTCTTATGAGAGCCCGTCATATTGTTTTCTTGTGCCAATCGGATATTTTGGCTCGAACCTGTGACTCGTCCAAAGAAATTCCGTGTTTGTAAAACGGGCGACCGATGGTCGCCCCTACGGTTTATTTCAAAATCTGACACACAACTGTACGGCAGATTTTGAATGATACAAAGTCAGCGACGACGAGGCACAGTTTATCCACTTCATCAATAATTTGAAACGCCGTCGAATAATCGACGGCGTTGTTTTTTGAATTTTTATGAAGATTAAGCTGCTTTGCGAGCCTTTTCGGCTGCTCTTTCAAGTGCAAGCTTATAATCTTTTTGGTCAGTAAATATTTCGTTTTTATAAGGATTTTTCTTTTGTTCCTTGGCACGCTTAATAATAGAAGCGAATACACAAACATTAGCCACAAGAGCAATAATGGCAATTACGCCTTGCATTGTAGGGTCTGCGTTTGTTGGCGGAACTGTAGGGTCCATATATCCGTCTGCATAAACGGATGTAAGAACCGAGAAACGGCTCTTGTCTTGGAAAAGCGGAAATACCTGAGCAAACATACACCAAAGTGCAAGTGTGTTAGCTCTGTTTTGAATCCAACCGCCCTTATTCCAAAATGCATTTGCAAATGTAGGAGCAAGAAGAAGTGCAAGGCCGCAATACCAAGAGTGAGTAGGGAGATTATTATAAGTATATTCGAAGTTCCAAAGGTCATAAGCCAAAATGTAGCACCATGTCATATCAGGCCACAGCATATCCTGCTTATTCTTTGAGGAATAGATGCCCCACCAACCTGTCATACAGAAAATATTTATAATACCGGCGATACCGTTCACCCAGTTCCACCAGCCGCCATAGAGCCAGACATTTTCAGACGAAAGCCACCAGCCGCCTGAAATTCCGCCCTTAATTGCCGACTCAAAGTCAGAACCGACTGCGATAAGAATGTTGATAGCGACGATTGCAAACGGGAACACCTTAAACCAATTTTTTTTGCCGATGCCCCATTTATACTTAAGCATCATAAAGCCGATACAACCTGCTGTTGCCGCATAAAGCTTTGCATAATGGAACCAGCTGTTCATATGAACATAGGTATCATTTTGAAGTGCCCAATCGGCTCCCTTAGCCGCACCGATATAAATTGCAATGAAATATACCGTCAGTGCTGCCGGTAAAACAAAGAAGCAAAAAATTCCGCCTGCTTTTGTTCGCCTTGCAATTTCATTCATAACGACGAGACCGACAAAGACCATTACCCAGCCGAGAAGTTGCCAACCGGCCATATCGCCGTAAATTTGAAATAACATTGTCATTCCCCTCCTCTAAAAAAGTTAAATAAAAATCATATCATAAAGACAGAGCGCATTAATATGCTACCGTGCCTCAATTTCCTTTATCATAATTTCATTACCCGAAAGAAGATAGGTTTTTTCGCTTTGACAGTAAGGGCAAATTTTACCGTACTCTACGGTTTTGTATTCGCCCTTGCAGCTTTCGCAATACGTTACTGCCGGGATAACTTCTACCTTAAGTTCTGCCCCGTTCATAAGCTCACTCTTTGAGCAAGCCCATTTCCAACAATCCTCAAGATAATCGTGCAGCACACCCGAAACCTCGCCTATTTCAACCGTAACAGACGATACCGTTTTAAGCTCATTTTCCTTGCCTACATCTTCAATTTCGTTAATGATATGAAAAACTATACCAAGTTCGTGCATAATTAATCCTTTTTAGCCTTTTGAGCTTTTTTAATCTTGAAATTACGCTTAATCATATAAGGCAAAATTGCTTTCATCTTATCATCTGAATTAACCATTGTGCTACATTCGGGATTATCTCTAAAAAGATGAATTGCATCAAATTCGCACTTGGTAGTACAAATTCCGCAGCCTATGCACTTATTTTCGTCAACAACGGATGCACCGCAGCCAAGACATCGTGCAGTTTCTTTTTTAACCTGCTCCTCTGTAAGGGGAAGATGAGCATCCTTAAACGAAGATTTAGCGTCAATTTTCTTATTAATATTCGGGATTTGACGTGAGGAATTATCGTAACTGTCAACAAGGATATCGTTCTTATCAAGCATTATGAAATCACGTCTGTTTCTGCCAACTGTAAGGCTTGCGTTGAAATGAACAAACCTATGGATTGACTCTGCACCCTCTCTGCCGGCAGCAATAGCGTCAATGGCAAAGCTAGGGCCTGTGTAAACGTCACCGCCGACGAAAATATCCTTTTGCCCTGTTTGATAAGTAAGACTGTCCGCCTGAGGAGCGTTACCTCTGCCAAGTTCTACCGCCTCACCGTCGATAAGATTACCCCATTCAATTGACTGACCGATTGAAAGATAAATACGGTCACATTCAATTATTTGAGTATCATTTTCGTCATACTGAGGGTTAAATTTGCCGTCTGCATCCTTAACACTTGTGCATTTTTTAAGCACAACGCCTGTCACCTTGCCGTTCTCTGCAAGAATTTCCTTAACGCCCCAGCCGTTGTTTATTTGAATACCCTCGTCCTCGGTTTCAAAAATTTCCTCTTCGCTCGCAGGCATTTCCTCTCTGCTTTCAAGGCAGAACATACCCAAAACATCAGCGCCGCAACGCTTAGTCGAACGAGCAACATCAACGGCAACATTACCACCGCCGATAACAACGGTTCTATTGCCTTTAAGGTCAAGGTCGTGATTTTCGGCAATCTCGTGGAGAATATCAACAGCGCTCATAACACCGTCTGCGTTTTCGCCGTCAACCCCCGATTTTCTTGAGCCTTGACAGCCGATAGCAATATAAAATGCCTCATATCCATCCTTGCGAAGTTCGTCAAGAGTGATATCCTTACCGACCTCTACGCCGCATTTAATCTCAACACCAAGCGCACGAATAATGTCAATCTCCGCCTCAACAACATCCTTTTCAAGCTTATAGGACGGAATACCGTAAGTAAGCATACCGCCGGGTTTTTCATTCTTTTCAAACACTATAGGTCTGTATCCCGTAAGCGCAAGATAATATGCGCACGAAAGGCCTGCCGGTCCGCCGCCGATAATGGCAATTTTATTTTTAAACTCGCCCTATTAGAAGGTATTACTTTTTTAGGAATATATCTTGTTTTACTGTCAAGGTCCTTTTGAGCGATAAAGCGCTTAACATCATCAATAGCAACCGCTTCATCAAGAGTTGCTCTTGTGCAAGCCTCCTCGCATCTCTTATTGCAAACTCTGCCGCAAACTGCCGGGAAAGGGTTATCCTTTTTAATAAGAGCCAAAGCATCGGTATATCTACCCTGAGCCGCCATTTTAAGATAGCCTTGGACTGCGATATGAGCGGGGCAGGCTGTCTTGCAAGGCGCCGTACCTGTATCGTTGCAATTAATTCTGTTTTTATCTCTATAATCCGGCGACCATTTTTCCTTGCCCCATTTAACTGCGTCGGGAAGTTCTTGCTTAGGATATGTAACAGCAGAGCCGTCCTTTTTGCAAAGCTTTTGACCGAGTTTAACGGCACCGGCAGGGCCAAAATTCAACACACTTGCCGCAGGCTACGCAATCCTTAGCCTCAACCTTAGCCACATACGCCGAGCGTGACATATTAGGAGTATTGAAAAGTTGAGAGGTACGAAGCGCATTGCATACCTTTACCTGGCAATTACAGATAGCAAAAATTTTATTTTCACCGTCGATATTGGTAATTTGGTGAACAAAACCGTTATCCTCGGCACGCTGAAGAATTTCCATAACCTTTTCACGTGTGATATAGTGGCCCTTATTTGTTTCAACAAGGTAATCTGCCATATCGCCGACACCGATACACCAATCCTCAGGGTCATCGGCACAGCCTTCGCCGCACATTGCACGGCTATAACGGCACGAACACGGACCTGCCGCATATTTGCCGTCATATTTATCAAGCCAATGAGAAATATGCTCCACATCAGCAGACTGATTTTCCATTGAAATTGCCTTTTCAACAGGGATAACGTGCATACCTATTCCTGCGCCTCCCGGAGGCACCATCGGCGTAATTGCTTCAAGCGGAAGCTGAGTCATACGCTCAAAGAAATTTGCGACCTGCGGATGCTCACAAATATTATCCCATTTCATATTAAAAAATTCTGCGCTTCCGGGAACGAACATAGGAAGCATATATTGCTTTTCATGCTCCGGATTTTCCCAATTAAATTCAACAAGACCTACATTTGCCATTTCCTTAAGAAGCGGCTCAAGATAAGCGGCGCTTTTACCCGTAGCTTTCATAATTTCCTTAAGCTTCATACCCTTGTGTACCTTCATCTTAAGGGCAACCTATGCCATCTCGTCTGTTACAATTGAAGCAAGACCCCAATATTCAGGGTCGTTAACGGTAAGCTCTTCACCTACCTTTGGAAGCCACGGTAATTTATACAAAACTCTGTCTGTAATATGCTTGCCGAGTGCCAAAATTAACGGACGTGCAGGCTCGTTTGAATGATTTTCATAATAATGCATCACTCTGTCATCGTACACCCTATCCTCAGGCGGCTTGACAGTATCGAATTTGTATTCATACTCCTTATTTGACATAGTATTCTCCCTCTAAAATATACGTCTTATGTCATAAATTACAATTTCATTTTATATGTTTGTTAATTATTTGTCAATATACAGTTAAAGGTAAAATGTCATATTCGGGAATGATTAATATTTAGTTTATTTTTTTATTCAAGGTTTTAAAACGCAAAAAGAGACGGCATTTCTGCCGTCTCCAAATGCTTTAATCAAAGTGTCAGATTAGTCATTTCCACCGAAGCCCCAGTCAGTACCGGATGTAGTAATAACATCAGCTGTCTGAGAAAATTCATTAACCTCTGACACCGGCTTTGTATAAAGCTCTTTCATTAGGTGTGTCCTCCTTAATTTATCAAAGCTCGCCTCCACCCCTTAAGGCAGAGGTGAAAGCTTTGCTAAATTGTGTTAATTAAGCATTATAGTCGTAAAGTGATGCTTCTGAATAGTAAGTATGAACATTACCATCTGCATCCTTAGTAACAACGAATGCTCTTGCGCCGGCAACGCCTGCCTTTGCAGTAAGACCGTAGTTCAAACCAATCTGTGAAGCGTTGGTGTTGTTATAAATAACTCTAACCTTACCAGGATTTGTACCTGATGCAGTCTTGCCAACGTTTTCAAGTGTAAGGTCAGAAGCTGTTACATTCTTACCATATACGAAGCCCTGGCTAACTACTGTCTCATTATCAGCAACAGTACGTGTTGCAACAAAGAGAACGTCGCAATCTGTAGCTGAAGGACGAGTTGTTGAAACGATAGCAACCTGAGTCTTAGAAGTGTCATCAGCCTTTGTAACTGCTGTGAGTTCGATATCCGAAGCACAGAAGAATGAGTATGATTCACCGTAACCAACTGTTGCGCCGTTTACTGTCCATGATGTTGCGCCTGCCTTAGTAACTGTTACCTTAGCGTCATATGCAACATTTTCAGCCTTGTCAGTGTAGTCAGTGCCGTTAACTGTGATTGTTGCGCCTGCAGCCTTAACTGTGTAAGTCTGAGTAGCATCCTTCTCATAGATAGCTCTGATGGTCTTACCTTCTGTAAGAGCGGTAATCTCATCGTTTGTAAGAGCCCATCCCTTGAATGTATAACCAGGATAGATAGGAGCAGTTGCAGGAACCTTAATGTCAGCACCGCTTGCTACTTCCTGAGTTGATACAACGTTACCGTACATATCAATGAATACAACTACGAATGTTGATTCAGCTGTTTCTGTAAATACAGGAGTTACCTCTGTATCAGCAACTGCTGTGAATGAATATGTTTCGTTAGTTGAAACGAGCTTGTTAGCAACCTTCCAACCTACGAACTCTGCACCCTCATTAGCCTGAGCTGTAAGAGTTACAGTTGAGTTAGCAGGAACCTTAGTAGTCTTACCGTTTGTTGCGTCCTCGCTGTTAAGAGTTGTTGTACCGTAAGCAGTCTTAGCAACTGTGATATCATAACCCTTAAGCTGAGGAAGAACCTTAGTTTCAAGAACCTGACCGCAAATTGTACAGCTTGTAACTTCTGAACCCGGCTTATCAAGTGTAGGCTCTGTTACAACAGGTGTACCCTTTGTGCAATCTTCTGTTACAACATTAGCAACTTCGTCATAGTTAGCGTTTGCTGTTACAGCAGAAACTGCCGGCCAGCTATAAGTTGTATGGCTGTGCTGTTTATTACCTGCCGGTGTAGCAGCTGTATCAGCAGTATTTGTCTTTGGAGCTACAGGAGTAGCGCCTGCAGCAAGCTTCTGAGTATCAACTACAGTGCCTGCAGCGTTTGTAAATGTGATTGTATAAACCTCAACAAGAACAAGACCCTTAACTGCATCTTCAAGAGCAGTAGCAGCAGCAGTTACCTGTGCCTGATCTGTATAAGCTTCAACAGTATCCTTAGCGTTAGCTTCAAGAGCAGCTGTTACCTTAGCATAAGATTCAGCTGTGTACTTAGAACCGTCAACTGCCTTTGCAGCATCAAGTGCAGCATAGTAAGCTGTACCGTCAAGCTTAGCAAGGTCTCTTACATTTTCGTGACCGCATACTGAGCATGTAGCCTTTTCAGTACCTGCCTTAACAATTGTAGAAGCAGTTACAGTTGTGTATTCACCGTAAGTACAATCCTTAGTATCAGCAGTTGCCTTTTCAGCAAATGTGAATTCGCCTGTCTTTTCCCAAGTGTAAGATGTTACTGTATGAGTACCGTTCTTATTATCAACTGTTGTAGCAGCTGTGTTAGCAGGAGCTGTAGGAGCAGCGCCCTTATCAACTGTTACATTCTGAGTTTTACCGCCAACAAATGTGTAAGTATAAACATCTGATGTTGGAAGAGCCTCAAGACCCTTAACTGCATTTTCAAGAGCAGTAGCAGCAGCAGTTACCTGTGCCTGATCTGTATAAGCTTCAACCTTAGCCTGAGCATAAGTCTCAAGAGCAGCTGTTACCTTAGCATAAGATTCAGCTGTGTACTTAGTACCGTCAACTGCCTTTGCAGCATCAAGTGCAGCATAGTAAGCTGTACCGTCAAGCTTATCGTCCTTAGTCTGAGTATCTACATGTTTGCATACAGTACATGTTCCTGTAAGAACAGTACCTGAAACAAGTGTATGCTTACTTGTCTCTGCATAAGTAATGTTACATTTTTCCTCAGCTTTAGTAGCAACCTCAGTATAAGTAGTATCTGCAGTAGCAGCTGATACTTCCGGCCATGAGTAAGTTGTTACTTCGTGCTTATTATCGCTCTTATAATTTACAGTTGCAGCAGTATTTGTTGAAGGAACTGTTGGAGTTTCGCCTTCTTTAACTGTCTGCGTATCAACAGTCTTGCCGTTGATGTCATTAAATGTAATAGTATAAGTCTTAGTTTCAGGTGTTGATTCCTTTGCATAATCTGTCCAAATTAATGCCCAGTTAGCAAAAGTGCTTTTTGTATCGTCGTGTGTAATAAGGAACAATTCAGGATTTGCAGCATTACATGAAGGTTCGCCTGTACCGTTAAGTGAATCTCTGTAATAAGGCTCAAATTCTGTACCTGCAATATCGGTATCAAATGTAAAAACTTCGGAAAGATCGCAGTCTTTAAGAACCTCAAAACTATATACAAAAGAAGCAATACCATACTTACCGAATGGTTTTGTACCGTCAGAATTAACGCCAATATAGTTTGAAGTAGTCTGTGCGCCGTCTACAGCAGCATTACCTGTAACTGCACCGTAGAATGTACCGGCTGTTGCATCAACAGTACCACCTGCAAAGTTAAGCGCTTTAACATAAAGAGCGCTACCCTTACCGATTACGCCCTTTATTCCATCAGCAGCTTTCCATGTATCGCCACGTGATGGCTTTGAACTATAAGCTGCTGCTTTAAGGTAATCAGTATTAAATTTACCCTTAAACTGGCCTGACTGAAGTACATCCCAGCCGCCAAATTCAACTGTTACAGCAATACGGTCGCCTGCTTTAAGTGTTGCAGGGTTAAGGATATTTTTAGCTTCCTTAACTGCTTCATAAGTATGATTTGCATCAGCACTATAGAAAGTGTTATAGTATTGTGTTGCATAGGCTGCAACACCTCTATTAGCAACAGCCTCTTTCATACCTGCATTAGTACCCTGTGAAGATACTGTTGCAGCAATTACAGGCTTGTAGTCGTTACGGTGGTCTTCATAACCATTATTAGCAAAATCATCTACAGTTCCGCCGAAATCCCAATTCCACGAACCTGCTGTATTCCATTTTTCGCCACTGTTATAGCTCCAATATTCAGGAGTTGACTGAAGCTTTGAAAGGCTTGTATCAACGCCGTCATCAACCCACCATTTTCTGTTCTTAGTAACAGTATAATCTGTTGAACCGAACATATCCGGCGCATCAGGAGTACCTGCTAAAGCAGAAAACGGAACGGAGAATGCAACCATAAGAACTGCAAGAAGAACAGCTATTGCTTTTCTAAATGTCTTTTTCACTTAGAAATCCCCTTTATTTATTTTGAAAAAAATCACTTTATCTCTAATCCGTTATAATAACCGGAGCCTGACGCACAAGCATAAACAGTTGTTGCATCTGTACCGGTTACTAAACTGTCACCGTTAAGGTCATAGTTTAAATCCGTTTGCTTTGAAGCAAAAAGATATACACTTGTTGCATCGGCACCTGTAATTATACCATCCTTATTAAAATCACAAGCCATCATAGGAATAACCGCATTAGTAATATCGGCACCGTTTACGATAACGGTAACGTCATTACGAGCTATTGCATAATCAGACGAGATTGAAAGATAGTAGGTTCCGTCCTTTAACGAATCAATAGAAAAAGCGTTTACACCATCTTTAAGAGATGATGTGGTTGTACCGACAAGCTCAGTACGAGCTGAATCCGAATATACGTTAACCGTATATTCACCGTAAACAGGACTGTTGGCAGTATTGCCTTTCGCATCTGTCATAATAACAAGCGAGCCGTTTACGCTATGACCGGTTGACGGTGAAACGTCACAGGTCATTAAATATAGAGAACCGGGATAATCGGCAGATTGGTAACAAGAGCATACTCATCGTCAAATCCGTCATTATAATTAGCCAAAACGAAAGTCTTATTTGGGTCTGTTGAAACCGAAATAACATCAGCGGCGTCACAATCCTTTGCAAAAGCAACCGAGAAGGTTGCAAGCAACGTGCCGTCCTTTGTTACAGATGAACAAGTGTCAGCATCTGAAACAAAGCCGAATACCAAATTAGAATCATTCGTTACGGTTCCCATCGAAGATACGCCGGCAACCTCATCAGAAAGAAGAGCCTTAGGCTCACTCTGCACCGATACATCCGAAGAATAGGTTGATGTAACCTGCACAACCGATAACTCGGTAACGCCCTCTAAATAAAAGCTGACGTCGTATGTACCGGCAGGTAACTTATCACCGTCGTATTGTTTGCCGTTAGAATCTGTGTATGTGCAATAAACGTTCGGGCTCTCCGTTCCGAGCGCAGCAGCATACGAAGTACGAGGAAGGCACACAACAAGCGCAACAAAAG
>ENA-OQIO01000315-OQIO01000315.1-human-gut-metagenome-genome-assembly--contig:-NODE-315-length-26287-cov-2.987576_pt1 | contig 26287 bp, 32 predicted proteins | sample MGYA00242573_ERZ504737 | MGnify/ENA primary metagenome ERZ504737 (study PRJEB26092, sample SAMD00036203) | human gut metagenome | host: Homo sapiens | study: EMG produced TPA metagenomics assembly of...
CAATCACATAGCTTGGACTTGGCATCCTGCGAAACAAGTCCTCCGGGCTGTATTCTTCTAATCCCGAAAAAACAATTTTATTCATATTCATTACTCCACAATAACCGGATCATAGCTTTCACTGCGTGGCAGTCCATACTGATCTAACGCAGCAAGGAACGGATCCGGATCAAATTCTTCTACTGTATGTACACCTGTCTTTGTCCATTTTCCGGTCAGAAGCATCAATGCACCACACATTGCCGGAACTCCGGTCGTATAGCTGATTGCCTGGCTCGCTACTTCCTTGTAGCACTCCTGGTGATCACATACATTATAGATATAATATGTTTTTTCTTTTCCGTCTTTCTTTCCTGTAAAAATACAACCGATATTTGTCTTTCCATGTGTACGTGGACCAAGGCTTGCCGGATCCGGTAACAGTGCCTTCAGGAATTTGATCGGAACAATCTGCTGTCCCTCGAATTCAATCGGAGTTGTAGAAAGCATCCCCACATTTTCCAGGCAATTCATATGTGTGAGGTAGCTCTGTCCAAATGTCATGAAGAAACGGATTCGTTTCACTTCCGGAATATTTTCCGCGAGAGATTCGATTTCTTCATGATGAAGCAGATACATATCTTTCTGTCCGACACAGTCAAAATCATACTCACGTTTTATGCTCATAGCCGGGATTTCAACCCAGTGTCCGTCTTCCCAGTAGCTTCCCGGTGCTGATACTTCACGCAGATTTACTTCCGGATTAAAGTTGGTAGCAAATGCGTATCCGTGATCTCCGCCGTTGCAATCCAGAATATCGATTGTATCGATCGTATCGAATTCATTTTTCTTTGCATGTGCACAGTATGCCTGTGTCACTCCCGGGTCAAATCCGCATCCAAGAAGAGCAGTCAGCCCAGCCTTCTCAAACTTCTCACGGTATGCCCACTGCCAGCTGTAATCAAAATAAGCAGAAAAGCCTTTCTCCTCGCAGCGTTTGTTGTAAATTTCACGCCACTCTGGATCCTCCGTGTCTTCCGGCTCATAGTTTGCAGTATCCATATAGTTCACTCCACAAGCCAGACATGCATCCATGATCGTCAGATCCTGATACGGAAGTGCGATGTTCATCACAAGATCCGGCTGATACTCCTTGATCAGTGCGATCACCTGATCCACATCGTCCGCATCTACCTGGCTGTTGTAATCTTTGTTTCGGTTTTTCCTTCCAGTCTGCCGCCAACTCATCACATTTTGATTTTGTTCTGCTCGCAATACACAGCTCGCTGAACACTTCGCTTACCTGGCAGCACTTTCTGATTGCCACAGAAGCTACTCCGCCGCATCCAATTACTAATACCTTACTCATTTTCGTTCTCCTCCTGTAAATTCACTCTGTATGTTCATTCTATCTATTCAAATTCTGCATGTTCACGCTACTTTGTCACAAATGGTCTGAACGATCATTTTTTCAGACTCAGAAGTAATTCCCGCAGTACCTTGCATGCTGTCGCAGTAGACACTCCGCTCTGATCTAACATCGGGGCAAGTTCATTAAGATCCGCTCCGACAATCTTTGTTTCGGATACAAGGCGGATCGCATGTAACAGCTGCATGAACGTGACTCCTCCGGCCTCCGGAGTTCCTGTTCCCGGAAATACAGACGGATCCAGACAGTCAGATCGATTGTAAAATATACCGGGGTGTTGTTCTCTTTCAATTGCTGTACGACTTGTTCCAATCCTTCAAAATCAAACGGATGAAGATCGGTGTGTTCTTTTGCAAATGCAAATTCTTCCCGCTCTCCGCTTCGAATACAGAACTGGTGAATGCGTCCGTCTCCCAACATGTCATGGCATCTGCGGATGACACAGGCATGACTCAGTTTTGCACCGAGATAATCCTCTCTCAGATCGGTATGCGCGTCAAAATGGATGATGTGCATTTCCGGAAAACGCTTGTATACTGCACGTACATTTGCCAGCGTTACAAGATGTTCTCCGCCCAAAAGCAATGGCATTTTTCCCTCTTCCATAATCTGATCGGCATGCTGTTCGATGTCGGAAAGTGCATCCTCTGTATTGCCAAAGCACAGCTCCAGATCTCCGCTGTCAAATACAAAACAATCCGTCAAATCTTTATCCTGATACGGACTGTATGTTTCCAGCCCGAAGCTTTCATGGCGCATCGCTGATGACCCGAACCGGGCACCCGGGCGATAGCTTGTCGTGGAATCAAAAGGCGCACCAAACAGGACGATTTCCGCTTTCTCATACTCACAATCACACCCGATAAATGTTTCAATATTCTGTTTCATCTCTTATTCTACCTCCTCAAGCAGCCGTTCCAAAAACGCCGGAAGATAAAAGGCACCTTTATGCAGACGGGTCGTATAATAATTCGTTTTCAGATTCAACGCCTGCCATTTCTCCGCATCAAGATCATCCAGCGGATGATATTTTTTGCTTGCGAAACCAAAGAGCCAGTATCCTGCCGCATAGGTCGGGATGTGTGCCTGATACACTCTGCTGATTGGAAATGTACTGACGATCCGCTGGTGGCTGCGCTGCATCGCTTCTGCATCGTGCTGATAAAACGGGCTTCCCTGCTGATTGACCAGGATTCCGTCCTCATGTAGTGCATTGTAGCAGATTCCATAGAACTCTTTTGTAAAATAACTTTCCGAAGGACCGAACGGGTCTGTGGAATCCACAATGATCAGATCATATTCATCCGTGCGGCGCCGGATAAAGCGAAGTGCATTGTCAAAATAAATATGCACACGTTCATCATCCAGCCGGCTGCATTTTCAGGCAGATACATCCTGCAAGCCTCTACAACCTGCTCATCCATTTCCACCAGATCAATATTTTCAATCGTACGGTAACGTGCCAACTCATGGACAACGCCGCCGTCTCCTGCTCCGATCACAAGTACATTCTTAATTCCGGGATGAACCGCCATCGGAACATGCGTGATCATTTCATCATAAATAAACTCATCCCGTTCCGTCAGCATGACATTTCCATCCAGTGACAGAACTTTACCGAATTCCGGTGTCTCGTAGATATCAATCTGCTGATACGGACTTTTGTGTGAATAGAGGTGTCTGTTCACCCGGATACTGTGTTTGACATCGGGAGCGTGAAATTCACTAAACCAAAGTTCCATGATCGTCCTCCTTTAAAATATTGATATATTCAATCTCCGGATCCTCCGGTCCTGTCATGGAGCATCCTTTTTCTTTTGCATACTTGATATATTCCAGAATATCCTCTGTAATTTTCTCTCCCGGTGCAAGGATCGGGATTCCAGGCGGATAACACATTACAAATTCGCTGCAGATACAACCTGCACTGCTGCCAATCGGAACACTGATTGTTTCCGCATAGAACGCTTCCTGCGGACTCATCACAACCTCGGGATCAATATACTCCTGATTCATCAGACCGCTGCTGTCTGTCTGATATCTTCTGCGTATTTCAGCCAGTGCACTCACCAGTCGTTCCAGTTCCTGTGGTCTGTCTCCGATGGAGAGATATGCAAGGATATTTCCGATATCCCCAAACTCAATCTGAATATCATACTCATCCCGAAGAAGATCATACACCTCAATGCCCGCAAGCCCGATATCCCGTGTATGGACACTAAGCTTTGTCGGGTCAAAATCAAACACGGAATCTCCATTGATCAGTTCCGATCCAAATGCATAATAGCCGCCTACCGCATTGATTTCTTCCCGTGCATACGCCGCCATGGAAGACACCTGACGGAACACTTTCCTTCCACGCAATGCAAGATTGCGGCGGCTGATATCCAGACTGGACATCAGAAGATAACTGCCGGAAGTCGTCTGCGTCAGATTGATGATTTTCCGCACATGACCTTCCTGAATATTCGGACCCACCAGTAATAAACTAGACTGTGTCAGACTTCCACCGCTCTTATGCATGGAAACCGATGCCATATCCGCTCCCGCTTCCATCGCTGACACCGGCATGTCCTCCCCAAAATAGAAATGGGTTCCGTGTGCCTCATCAGCCAGACAGTACATGCCCGCATCGTGAGCCATTTTTACAATTGCTTTCAGATCACTGCAGATTCCATAATATGTAGGGTTATTCACCAATACAGCAACTGCATCCGGGTGTTCTGCTATCGCTTTTGCCACCTGTTCTCTCTTCATCCCCAGGGAAATGCCCAGATGGTGGTTCACTTCCGGATTCACATACACCGGAATCGCACCGCAGAGTACAAGCGCATTGATCACACTGCGATGTACATTTCTCGGAAGAATGATCTTATCTCCTCTCTTACAGACCGAAAGCACCATCGTCTGCACGGAGCTTGTGGTACCTCCGACCATAAGAAATGCGTGTGCTGCACCAAAAGCATCTGCCGCCAGTTCTTCCGCCTCGCGGATGACAGAAATCGGATGGCACAGATTATCCAGCGGTTTCATACTGTTCACGTCAATGCTGATGCAACGCTCCCCTAAGAATTCTGTCAGCTCCGGATTTCCCCGGCCCCGTTTATGTCCAGGCACATCAAAAGGCACAACCCGCATCTGTCGGAATTTCTGCAGTGCCTCGTAGATCGGTGCCTTATTTTGATTCAATTCGTGTTCTTCTCTCATTTTACACCTCAAAAAAAAGCAAGCTGTAAACACACAGCTTGCTTTGAAATCTTCAATCGTTATCTCTTATACAGCATCAATACTTTTACTACGCTTAATTGACCGTTTCACAAGTCTGCACTATCATGCATTTCGGTTATGAAGTAACCAACTTATAAAATTTGAGCTTTTAACTCAATCAATGAGGGTATCCTATCTTATACCCATCGGCAGCGGACCCGGCTGTCCGTATGGCCTCGACTTCAAAAGAAGTGGTCCTGTATTCGCTAGATAACTCTTTGCGTCGTTTTAATTTTATCATTTTTTCGGATAATGTCAATGTGAAAATTTAACCTCTTATACCAAAATAATTTTTCATCTCTGTCTGAAATGAAGAATGTCTTGGAAATTTTCTTTTATATATGGCAAAAATTTCCTGTCGCATCCCCTTTTCACCCATTTGTTCCTTTATTTCAGCAATCATTGCAAGCCCGAAAAGCCTATCGAATTCGCAACCGCTTTAGCCGCCTTTGAGGGAACAGCATCTTCAAATAAGTATAAAAGAAACAGGCAAATTCCTTCCCCGACAAAACAATTGCTCCACCCCAAAGAACCTCTTGGATTTTTTGATACTGCTTTTACTGCTTTAAAATTTCCCGTATAAAAGTTCAACTCATTATATGTATAATTGTTAATGATGTTCTGATTCAGCTCAGAATTTCTTATAGAGGTAACCGGATTTCCTTTTATCCTTGAAGCCAGAGCCTTCTCCGCTCTTATACCATATTGCTCTGCCATTTCCTTTGTACCAAACAATCTTAAAAGATTTCTTACCGTAGAATCAGAGCGAAAACTTTCCCAGCAAAAAAGCATTACCTTTTCTGTATGATTAAGATATGACGAAGCACACGCTGCCTTTAATGCTATTTTACTGCGGATTGTCAGCTTAGAATCAATCTTTTCTATTGCATTCTCTCCAATTTTCTCTATTTGGGAATATCCATAATTTTTATCATACTCGTTCATGGCTTCCAGGTACAAAGATGGATGTACTTTATAGTTATCATTCGCCATTTTCACAAGCCCTTCTATTCCCTCACGATATAAAACAGCTTCTTTCAGCAATCTGCTCTCTGTATCGCCGCTTTTTGTCTTCAGCAATGAAATCCAGTCATTCCAGAATTGCTCGGTTTCCGTCAAATTTTCTCTTCCTGCATGGAACATATCCTCAATATGAAGATCATGAAATGCATAATGTGAAAAATACAAATATATATCTTCCGCCCGTTCTTCCGGCACTCTCATTTGATAATCCACATACAGGGTCAAAAGTGCCAACTGCTTCAAGTCTGCAGTCACTATTTCTTTTTCGACCAATACTTCCAAATCTGCAGGATCAACATATTCTTCCTCTGCAAACACTTCCATCTCCCAGATCCATTCATAGATCAAACTGGCTTCCTGATATTTCCTGTCATCTACACAGTCTTTTGCAAACCGGAGCATCGTATTAATTTTATCTCCAATCCCCTGTTCATCATAATATTCTGTAATTAGATCACTATCCCAATATCCACTGGAATAATCTTCATATTCATCTGCATTCAGATAGAGTTCTCCTTCATCAATCTGCTGTATCCAAATTTTGATCTGTGCCATTTTTTCGGATACAAACTCATCTGACATTCTTGCCTGGACCCCATCGTGAGAGTTCACTGACTGATCTGTCAAATATCCAGCCACAATCTGATTACATTTTCTGTTCTGGTTCTCATTTAAAAGCTCTGACATTTCCAATATCAGCTCGATCAAATTTTCCTTGTTTAATTTCTTCAGTTTCTCTCTCGTTATCATATGCTTACCGCCTACCACAGCATTTTTTATATTTTTTTCCACTGCCGCACGGACACGGATCGTTTGGATAAATTTTCGTTTCTTTTACAATCGGCTGCTGAACCGGCATACTGAAATCATCATACATATCATTGTAGTCATCTGCCATTTCCATTGATTTAAGAAATGATTGTTTCTGTGTTTCTATCCACTTCAGATCAGCTTCCCGGTGTAGATGCTGTGCAAGAGACTCTGCACGATCAAACAATATATAATTATCCATAGTACAGGCGCAATTGATCACTTCTCTGCTAATTAAGCGATAAGCAGCTTCTATCCCTTCCCGCTTTTGCAGACACCAGCTGTAAACATTTAAAGCATTCGCATTGTGAGGTTCTTTTTGCAGCCAGTTATCAAACCACGCCTTTCCTTCTTCTATTTTTCCTGCTTCATAAAGTTCTTCACCTACTGCACAGCGAAAACCATCCCCGTCATCATACGTCCAGTCAAACATTTCCAACACTTTGTTACAAAACTCCAGACGTTTTTCGTATTCACCTGCATTTCCCAGTTCCATTTCCATATCCTGAAGCTATAAATTTGCTTTTTCTTTCATCATTTTTACAATTTCCTCCAGTTCAAAATGTTGCTCTCCATCTTCTGAATATGTACTTATTTCACGCCAATCATCTATCGACATTTCAGTGAAAATCTCCATATTATTTTTAATCTTAAATTGTATTTGTGTTCCATTTATAATATCTTTAATTTTTCGCTGAACGTCATCATATGATTGAATTTCTAAGGTATCAATATCTATTCCTTCATTTTGAAGTTTTTCTAAAACAATCCTAGGGTGATAATAGTTTTCTATTTCTCTTTTTCTTAAAACCACTAATTCCCCACCTTTATTTTCAACCTTGCTTTTTAGCACTTGTTGTTTTAACAGTTTTGCTTCATAATCTACAGCTCCTGAATCTTTATCTACAATAACCATAAAATTTCTATTTAACTTTTGCATCAAATTCATCTCTGCAATATTATGTAATTCATTTCCACCACCTGGTAGCATTAATATCCCATCTTCTTCATAGTCGTGTCCCATAATCAGCTTATAGATAATCTTCCAAAATCTAAGATCATTAGAACCTTCTACAAACACTAGCAACTTACTCAACAAAATACTATCGCTTGCCCTTATCCCTAATTCATCCACTAATAATTCTGCTGATACATTTTCCGCTTGTTTATATACAGACTGATTAACCTCTTTACTAGCCACAATAATATTGTCATTATGTATTTCACTGGCAAAAACTGGAGAATGCGTAGTAATAATGACTTGATGAAATTCCGAAATATGTTTTATTGATTCCAGCAATGTTCTTTGAGCTCCCGGATGTAAAAATGTTTCTGGTTCTTCTATTGCGAATATATAACTACTTCTATCATTCTCACTTTGTTCTGCCAAATATTGAAAATATGAAACCATGAACAATCTTTGTATTCCTGTTCCCTTATGTGAAAGACTAACTTCAAACTGTGATTCATCTGTCATATTCACATTAAAATTGACTAACTTTGACCAATCATAATTTATCTCAGTTTGCAAAGAATCCAACCCTGGATAATGTCTTTTCATATACTCCTGTACCTTTTTCACCTCATTCTCAAGTGTATTTGATACTTCTATTTGTAAATTTGAAAAATCATTTATATGAGCCTCTATAGCATTGGTAATAATTTTCTTAAATTGATTTTGGAATGACGACGCTCCAGTATCCAGACTTGTATCTGCTAAAAACAATGAATACTGAGGATACAATTCTTTTAACAGGTTTTTAAGTAACGAGCCTTTTATTTCATATTGTTCATTCTCATATCGTTCCTCATGCATTTCTACCGCATGTATCAATTTAAATACATCTTCTTTACTATAAGGAGTTACTGCATCTATACCTTCTTCTCTGAAAAGAGCTGTCAATTTCGCCGCTGTTAATTGCATAATATTTTTGTATGATCCATTACAAAAATCCTTAACAATTATAAACATATTATAATTATCCCCTGCATTTTCCGCCTCTTTTTTTATGTGCAACAATCCTTCAGCATCCAATAATGTATTAGGCAACTGTAATAACTCTTCTCCAACAAATGTCACTTCTATAACCGTAGATTCCCCATTAGCTCCGTAATATTTATCTTGTGCATTAAGTTTTATGTCATAAAAAAACTATTAATAGCATGCAATATGGCTGATTTACCTGCATCATTTTTCCCTACAATTGCATTCAATAGTGAAATTTCTAGTTTCTCCAAACTTTTAATACCACGATAATTCTTTATAGTTATATTTTTAATCTGCAATCAAAATACCTCCTTTCAACAAATGTCCCTACCTATGGCTATTAGAACGCTTCATTTTACAATTTAATCGGCTCATGAAATTCGATTTTATTGACTTTGAAATCCGCTCATCATCATAACTTTCATAAACCATTAATCCCTTATTGTTCTTCACTAATTCTGCTGAAACACGCAAGTTTCCTTCTACCAAATTTAACCAAACGTCTATTCGTTTTTCTACATCATTAGTTGACATTCCCCAAAATCTCATTTGCTCTTCATCAGACATATTTATAATTCTTTGCTTTATACTTTCAACATTTTGTAACGCTCGATTCATAATTGCAGAAATATAAATTTGCAATTCTTCATCAAAAACATTTCCACCTGCAGAAAAAATATCTCTTACATTACCACACCATACAAAGCAACTATAAACTAAACCATGGTGTGAATTTACTGTAATCCCCCTTAAACACTTCCGGAAACAATGCGATTCCTTCATTCAGATATATTCCCTTTTCTTCCTGTGACAAGTCTGCAAAAGCTACTGTTTCTCCTTCACTCCACCATGTGGATTTTTGTGTACGCAATAATTTTCGTATCTTTTTATTTAATTCATCACCTGACAACTCTAACAAATCTTTTGCATCGTTTTGGGTTAAATAATCCTCACCTTCTTCAAGATCCAAATTCAAATAAAATCTCGGACTGTGGGTCACTTTTAAATCAGCAATACATTCTTCATACTTTTTCAAACGAACTTCCGGCTTTTCTCCACCTAATTTTGCCATTAATACATATGTATCTTCTATTTCATTTTTAAGACTCTCATATACACTACCACCAATAACTTCCCATCTGGAAGAGTCAGTTTTTTTAACTTCCACACCTATTTTGTCACCATCTTCCAAATCTTCTAAAATAAAATCGGGAAACTTCTGTGTGCTATGTGTAATTTCTTCTTTTTCAAAACCTGCTTCAATTAAACTATCATAAACTACTTTTTCAAAATCGGTTCCTGTCATTTTTTTGACTTCTTTATCTCCGACTTTTTCATTTTGTAATTTATCTTCAATATCTTTTGTTATTCCATATAATTTTTCCAAATATGCTAACATTCTCTCTTTTGACATAATCAACCTCCAAAGTATTTGTTCCAATTATCTTCTATTCTCTTCGCTATATGGAATGCAAGTAATGGAGGAACAGCATTCCCAATTATCTTATATGCCTCCGATGCAGATACTGACGTATTATCACCTATTTTAGGTATAATAAACTCATAATCATCTGGAAACGTCTGTATTCTAGCACACTCCCTTATTGTGAGTCTTCGTTCTTTCATTCCTTTCTTAAGCTCGTCACTATAAACTCCACCATTCTCTTGTGACAACCGTCTAAATTCAATATTTCCATGATGTTCTGATCTAATAGTCGGTCCCACTCCATTCAGCTTAACTTCTTGCTGTCCCTGACAATGTTTTCCCATAAATTTAGCCTTTGAATACTTTTGTTGACTTAAATCATCCGAAAACTCAGGTTCCGACAGCTCTACAAATGCCTGTTTAACATTAACAAATGGTTTCAAATTAGTATTTTTCGTATTTTCACCAAGATAATGTGTCCGGATTGGATACGGATCATATTCTTCCGAAATACTTTTTTTTACTTAATTCCTGCAATGCCTTTACTGTTAACGCTTCTTTCTTAAAACCAAAAAAGATTACTCTTTCCCGTCCCTGTGGAACACCATATTCTGCAGCATTTAACACACGTGCCGGTACAACCAAATATCCTCCATTACATATTGATGCAAAGTCCTTTTCAATTACCTCCTTAGCATCATTCAAATTCGTCAAACCTTTTACATTTTCAGCAATGAACATTTTAGGTTTAGTTATCCCTATAACTTCACGCATCCACATGTATAAATGCCCCCTATTTTCAACTGTAGGTTCTTCATCAGTAATTCTTTTTCCATTATGCCCCTTGTCCGAATCAAAACCCTTTCTCTTTCCTGCTACAGAAAAATCCTGACAAGGGAAACCGCCTGTCACAACATCAACATTTGGTGGAAAAATATTAACTTTATTTTCCTTCTGCAGTTTTACCAGATCAACAATACTGTCTAAATAATATGATGTTGTTTCAAGGCCTTTACTTTTAAAATAATTACACCAAGCTGATTTTGCTTCTGGTTTAATATCATTTGCAAATACTGTGTGAAACCTTGTTTTCGGCAATTTAGCCCAACACTTTCCATTTTTCTTTACATTCCACTCTGGATGAACATTCTCATTTATGGATTCTCTCAAAACATTAAATCCACCTTCAAATCCCAAATCCATTCCTCCACAACCTGAAAACAACGATAGTACATTCAATTGAGTATCCTTAGGAACTTTTATATCCCGATTTCATTCTTTCAGGTTTCTTAGCTCCATATGGAATTAACCATACACCACTTTGTTTAATAGCACCCTTTATCCTATTTTCATTGCATAGTATTTGTATTCTACGTTGAGAAACATTCCATCTCTCTGCCGTTTCAAGTACTGATATATATTTTTCCATAGTAAGCTCTCCTTTACTATTATATTCTATTCGTTTTGACGAACTTTTTCAAGTCGTTTTTACCAAGAATGCAAATAATTATTGGAACTATTTTCTTACCTCTTCCTCTCTTCATACGCTTCCCACAATCTTCTCTGCTCCCCACTCAGTCTCAAAATCTCTGCCAAATCACGTTCCAGTGCCACTATATTGGCATCCATCTGTTCCACGGTTCCGACAAGCAGTTCCGCAATAATTTCATTCTGTAAGTCTTCCTTTGAATACTGCTCCCTCGTTTCAACATTCATATAGCCATACAGAAAATAACTATATCCGTTATCAGTATCCTTAAAAACCGGGGCAACATCTCCGACAGAAGTCTTCCAACGCATAAGTCTTGGAAACCAACTCAAACCCTCTCTTATCACTTTCTTGAATCTCTCCAGCAGTTTCCCCAGTTCAGATAATATGCCCCTGTAACTGTTTCCTGCCTCTATTTTGCCACCCTTTTCCACCGATATGGCATATTCTTCCATGGTAGGTGCAAATAAACGGAATGTTCTCACATATTGTTTTATCTGTCCTAAAAGTCCTGTCAGCCTGTCCGCCTCCTGCTGCTTTTCTTCCAACTCATCCTGTGTGTATTCTAACGGTACATTCTGAGCCGCTATGGAGCCGGATAATGCAGCCAGGCTTGACTCACTTTTTACAACATCCTTTGCAAGTGCCTCCAGCTTTTCAGATTCTTTTGCCACTTTATATTCCAGAACCGATAAATCCCGGTTCCGTCTATAATGGTCTCATAAATTAAGACACTTTTTCGGACATTTCTTAATGAATCTGATATACTAAAATCAGTATGAAAGAGAGGATTCATCAATATGTCCAGACAAAGAAGAAACTTTAGTGCCAAATTTAAATCAGACCTGGTAATCGAGTTGCTTAAGGGCGAGAAAGATCTCAACACCCTTGCAACCGAGAATAACATCCAACCAAATCTGCTCCGCAATTGGAAGAAAGAATTTCTTAACAATGCCTCTGCAGTATTCGATGACAAGCGTCAGGAAAACCTCAAAGACAAGCTTGCTGAAGAACGCAAGGAAAAAGCTGAGTATGCGAAAAAGGTTGGTCAGTTAACTATGCAGGTTGACTGGCTCAAAAAAAAATCTGAAGAAATTTGTGGACCTGACTACGAGAGTAAGTTTAGTCCAAAACCTTTTGACGACTAAAGAAATCCCGGCATCTGTAGGAGCAAAACTGCTTGATATCAACCGTACAAGCATCTATTACAAGACTTCATCTGTATCAGACGAAGAACTGGCTTGTAAAGAGATTATCGACCATCTTCATACGGATAATCCAACCTGGGGTGCAAGGCAAATGTCTGCACAACTCAAAAACAGAGGTTATCATGTTGGACGTCGTAAAGCACGCCGCTATATGAATGAGATGGATATTTACCCAATCTATCCTAAGATGAATCTTTCCAAGCGGATGCAACAGGCAAAGGTATGTCCTTATCTTCTTCGAAATGCCGTCATAGATGCACCAAATCAGGCGTGGTCTATTGACATTACATATATTCCAATCAGACACGGATTTCTGTATCTGACAGCTGTAATCGACTGGTACAGCCGCTGTATCGTAGGCTGGGAAGTCGATGATACCCTTGATACCAGAATGGTTATCAATGCTCTAAAAAAAGCATTTGCTGTGTCAAAACCACAGATTTTGAACTCTGATTAGGGTTGTCAGTTCACAAGTCAGCAATACATTGAATTTGTAAAAGAAAACGGTATCCGTCAGAGTATGGATGGAAAAAGCCGTTGGGCTGACAACATCATGATTGAGCGATGGTTCCGCAGCTTCAAGTATGAAGAAGCTTATCTGACGCTGTATAACAACATCAAGGAAGCCAGAGTTGCTATTGGACGATATGTCCACACCTATAACTTTGAAAGATGCCATTCTGCCCTTGATTACAAAACACCGGCTGAATGTTACTACCCGGCAATGCTTTTGCCGTATGCAGCTTAATGCATATATGGATCTGGGGAGTGTTCCACTATCCTCCCATGTTCCTTATTACTTATCAACCATATCAGTTCATTATAAAAATCTTTAGATTTTTGTTCTTGACAACTGAGCCACTATAAATTAAAAAAAACTTTGTATAAACAGTTAACCCAAAAAGCAAAAGAGAAATAATATAAACAGGTATAAATGAAAATATTTGCTTTTCTTTTGCTTCATAAGTAATAGCAACTGGTACAAGTTTGTTCAATTTTGAAATCGTAAACTGAATCCAGAGTATCTGGAATAAAAACAGCACTGCCCATCCTATCACATTAAATGAATAAATTGGATTTTGTATATTCACATTTATTTTTTCTAAAAGTGAATAGTCCACTAATATAAAACCAATCGCAGAAAAAAAAATCTGTTAATATCTTTAATGTAAAATATTTCATACTTATAAAGTTAGATAATACAGACTGTTGTTTATTCCATCCACGAATAGTCATAATAATGCACAGTATTATTAAAATTGTAGACAACTGTATCATTGTATTTCGCAAAGGGATGTAAAAAATTGCAGTAATGTCTGTTAATGAGCTAATTGTATTTGCTTTTATGTAACTCATAAAGTTTATTGCCATTGAGAGATAAATCATAATTATGACAATTTGAGTTATTCTTTTTGATTTCCAGCGTGCATTTTGTATCTCAACGCTATCTATTTTTCCAGCCATATACTGTGATTGTACTTCTATATCGTATTTAGGATTGATTTGTTGAATTAAAATATTTTGAATATATTGACTTACATTATCCGATGGTTTTTTCAAAAACAATTCATATATTGTCAAACCTATGGTTATTACATTTAAACATATTGAAATGATTTCTAACATAAAAATTACCTCCATAATATGACATTATATCACATTCTACTAAGACGTTCAGAAATGAGCGTCTACTTTTTACCCAAAATGAAAGGAGAATCAAACATTATGAAAAAGATTATGAAGCGATTGCTTACGGGTGTTCTTACCCTTACAACCGTATTTACCGCATTACCTGTCACACAGGTTCATGCTGCGGATTCCGTCTATACCACTACGGACGGTAAAGCAGGAACAATCGTCAAGGTTGACAATAGCGGTACAGAGATTAAGAGCTTTGAAGAAAGCATAATGACCGCTGACGGTCAGACTGCCTATTGTGTAGATATTAACACTAACTTTGAATCGGGATATAAAAACCGAGTTGACGCTAAAGGCAGAATGAGCGACGACCAAATATCAGACGTGGCGTTGAATCTGGAATACGTCAAACAGTATGCAAAAACACACAGTCTTTCCAGCAAGCAAGTCTATCTGTTGGAACAATGCGTTGTCTGGCGTAGATTGAGCGTTCATTTAGGCTGGGGTTACAACAATGTACGAGCTGCCTATGACGAAGTATCAGAAAAAATCCAGTCAGAAGTCTATGAGAACGCAACGGCTTTCGCAAAAGCGAATAAAGACCGCTACGACTGTGGCGGTTATATTTATGTCGGCGAGGGGCAGGATTTAGGACAGTTTTGGGCAGAGCTGGCTGTCGGTGATGGCAAGATTCAGAAATCGTCCAATAATACAGCAGTTACAAATTCTAATGACTGCTATTCCTTATCTGGGGCGACTTATACTGTCTATTCTGATAAAGGCTGCACGAAGTCTGTTGCCACACTTACGACAGATGACAACGGAAATACGGACACTGTGGAGTTAAGAGCTTCTACATACTATATAAAAGAAACCGAAGCTCCAAAGGGATTCCAGTTAGATAAGAACGTCTACACCCTTACGGTCAAGGCTGGTGAAACCACTACCTTGAAAGTCAGTGATACACCAAAAGTCACTGATACTTTGATTGAGCTTTTCAAGATTGATATGGAAACAGGAAAATCCACCGCACAGGGTAACGCTTCTTTGGAAGGTGCAGAGTTCGTCTGGAAGTATTATGACGGATATTACACAAAAGATAATCTTCCAGCAGAAGCAACACGCACATGGATGGCAAAGACAATCGCTGAAAAAGACAGTAATAACGAAGTCCTCTACATCACACGTTTAGCTGACGCTTACAAAATATCGGGTGACAGTTTTTACACACAAAACGGTACTGTCTGCCTGCCGCTTGGTACTATCACTGTGGAAGAAAAAGCTGCTCCAAACGGGTACTTGTTAGAGGGTGCATATATGCAGGCTAACGGAAGTTCGGAACAGATAAAAGGTGTCTATGTGGCACAGATTACAGAAGATGGTGAGCTTGCAGTATTAAGCGGCAGCAACCAGTATTCCGTATCAGACAAGGTGATTCGTGGCGGTGTGAAAATCCAGAAGCGTGACCTTGAAACGAAAGATACAAAACCACAAGGCGGTGCAACATTGAAAGATACTGCCTTTGAAATCATTTCCCTAAATGATAATCCTGTCTTGGTAGATGGCAAGCTATACAACAAAAATGAAGTTGTCAAGACAATCCATACAGGCGTTGACGGTATCGCTACGACTGCCACAGACACACTTCCTTACGGTCACTATAAGATTTCGGAATCTAAAAGTCCGACAGGCTACTTGACTACTGGTGCGGCAGACCGTGAGTTTGACATTGTGAATGATGGTGAAATCATTGATTTAACAGACGAAGCACACTCTGTTTACAATCAGATTATTCGTGGTGATTTGGAGGGTGTGAAAATCGGTGATGGCACTCACAAACGACTTGCGAATGTTCCGTTCAAAATCACCAGCAAGACGACTGGTGAAAGCCACATCATTGTGACTGACGCAAACGGTCAGTTCTCCACTTCCTCTGAATGGGTATCGCATAAACAGAATACCAACGCTGGTAAATCCAGTGAGGACGGTATCTGGTTCGGTACTTCCACACCAGACGACAGCAAAGGTGCATTGCTTTATGACACTTACACAATCGAAGAATTACGCTGTGATTCCAACAAAGGAATGACACTGATTCCTGCCTTTGATGTGGTGGTTTCCAGAAATAAGACAGTCATTGACTTAGGCACTTTGACAGACGATTACGAGCCAGAAATCTCTATCCATACCACAGCTACCGACAAAGCAACAGGTGAAAAGATGATTGTTGCTGGTAAAGATGTGACTATCATTGATACGGTCACTTTAGATGGTTTGGAAAAAGGCACAAAATATCAGCTCAAAGGCTGGGAAATGGTGAAGTCTGAAAATGCAGAGCTTCTTGTAAATGGTGAGCGTGTGGAAAATGACCTTGCTTTTACCGCTACTGATACAAAGATGGAAGTTCAGATTGAGTTTACATTTAATGCCAGCGAGCTTGCAGGAAGCTTGCAGGAAAAGAGCTTATCACTTTTGAGGAATTATACAACGTAACAAATCCAGACGAACCTACAAAAGTGGCTGAACATAAAGACATTGAGGACGACGGGCAGACTGTGACAATCACAGAACGTATCATCACTATGCATACAACCGCTACCGACAAGGCAACAGGGAAAAAGACAATCGAAGCTGGTAAAAATGTGACTATCGTTGATACCGTTACTTTAGATGGTCTTGAAAAAGGTGTGAAATATATCCTTAAAGGCTGGGAAATGGTGAAGTCCGAAAATGCAGAGCTTATCGTGAATGGTACGCGTGTGGAAAATGACCTTTCTTTTACTGCTACCGATACGAAGATGGAAGTTCAGATTGAATTTACGTTCAATGCCAGTGAGCTTGCAGGTAAGGAGCTTGTCACATTTGAGGAATTATACGACGTGACAAATCCAGACGAGCCTATCAAGGTGGCTGAACATAAAGACATCAAGGATAAGGGCAGACGGTAACAATCACAGAAAAACCAGAATCCCCTACCGCACCAGATGAGCCTAGCACACCAACAAGAACAGGCACATCACCAAAGACGGGTGACAATACGCCATTTGTCGCATTATTCGCTATGATGGGGATTTCCGCTGCTGGTCTTATCCTCGCAGGATATAAGAGATTTCGCAGAGTAAAGAAGTCTAAATAATACGGGAGGTCACAGTACATGAAAACTCCCCGTTCACCGCCCTATCATAAGAAAGTCAGTCTGTGGCTGACAGTAAATCTAAATTCTGCTTGATGAACACTTATCTTTCTGAATGGGAATTGTCAAGGGTGCTTTAGCACAAAGCAACGCCCTTGATGATTCACAGGCAGACAGATATTAGCCAGACAGCAGAATGACACTATCAATTATTAAAAATATAGAAAGAAAAGAGGTAAATACATTTATGGAATTAAAACACGTTATCCCGAACATGGAAAAAACATTCGGAAATTTGGAGTTTGCAGGTGAGAATAAAGTGGAACAGCGTAGGATCAACGGACGTATGACGGTAGTTTCCCGCAGCTTTAACCTTTATTCGGACGTACAGAGGGCAGATGATGTTATCGTGGTACTGCCTGCGTCTGCTGGTGAGAAAAATTTTGAATCGGAAGAAAAGGTCAAACTTATCAATCCGAAAATCACCGCAGAGGGTTACAAAATCGGCACAAGAGGATTCACAAACTATATCCTGTCAGCAGACGATATGGTGAAAGCGTAAGGAGGTAGAAAGATTATGAGATTAGCAAACGGAATCATTATTGATAAGGAAAAGACGTTCGGAGTATTGAAATTCTCGGCGTTGCGTCGTGAAGTACATATGCAGAATGAGGACGGTACGGTTTCTGAAGAAATCAAGGAACGCACCTACGACTTGAAATGTAAGGAACAGGGTCGCATGATACAGGTAAGTATTCCTGCCACTGTTCCGTTAAAGGAATTTGACTACAACGCAGAGGTGGAAATCATCAACCCTGTGGCTGATACGGTGGCAACTGCTACGTTTCAAGGGGCAGACGTTGACTGGTATATCAAGGCAGATGATATTGTCTTGAAGAATAAAGTAACTACTTTAAATGGTTCGCAAAGCAAAAATAAGTAATTTTGAGTGTTCTCATATGATGTTACATAAGGTATAATTACTCTATAAATCAAAAGAAAAGAGGTAATTATGTATGATTAACTATAGTATTCTTAAAATAAAGCTTTTAAGTATTATTGAAAGTATTGATGATTATACCTCTGAACCAATCATATCTGTACCTTGCACAACCCTAAAAAATAATTTGGATAATGATACCATGACTATTGATATTTTAGAATACTGCTGTAATACTATTGAGGATTGGTATAAGGATAACTTATCTCATATTTGTAGCAATCAATATGTGATAAGCCCTGAAAACCATAAAAAGAATATGCAAACCATTAAAGAGATTAATGAGGATATTCAAGCTAATCGTGAAGAATATGAAAAATATTTCTCCAATCCTTCAATTAGTCAAGCTAACCCCTCAATCAGCGGTGATAAAATATTTATTGTTCATGGACATGATAATGGCTTAAAAAATGAAGTTGCACGATTTTTAGAAAAATTAAAACTAACGCCTATAATACTTCATGAGCAGGCTAGTGAGGGTGAAACAATTATTGAAAAAATTGAGCGATATTCAAATGTTGGTTTCGGTATAGTATTGTATACTCCGTGTGACAAAGGAGGATTAGCTAACGATGGAGCAGAATTAAAGTATAGAGCACGTCAAAACGTTGTCTTTGAACACGGGTATCTTATAGGAAAGTTAGAAAGAAAAAATGTTTGTGCCCTTGTAAAAAATGATGTTGAAAAACCAAATGACATTTCAGGTGTAGTATATATTTCCTATGATGAAAGTGGTGCTTGGAAGATTGAAATTGCTAAGGAACTGAAAGCGGCTGGTTATAACATTGATTTTAATAAACTATTTTAAGCTTAATGTAATAATGCGTATGCAAGCAGTAAATCTATAAGGTTTACTGCTTTTTTCATGGAAAGGAGGATTTTATATGCCACAATTTAATAAGCGTGGAAATCGTATCAGAGCCAGCGACAAATCGCTGGTTTTTCGTTTCTCTGCTGGTTTGCTGCTCCCGCTGTTCTTTGTGGTGGTCTTGCTGTTGAACCTAAAGACAATCCTAACAACGGACTGGAAATCGGTCAGCTTTCTGAAAGATGGCAGCGTCCATTTGACAGTCACGTCATATATGATAGTGACGGTCATAGTGTCAGCTTTGTTCTGTGCGATTGCTGCCCTTTTATACCAAAGATTCCAGTATGACAGGGTGAAACAGCTCTTTCACCGTCAAAAGCTGGCAAAGATGATACTTGAAAATGGCTGGTATGAATCGGAAACTACACAGGACAGTGGATTTTTTAAGGATTTACCAGCGACCAACAAAAAAGAGAAAATCACCTACTTTCCAAAGTTGTATTACCGTATGGATAACGGACTATTGTATATTCGTACAGAAATCACGCTGGGGAAATATCAAGACCAACTCCTACACTTGGAAAAGAAGCTGGAAACAGGCTTGTACTGTGAGCTGGTATCAAAAGAGCTGCATGATTCTTATGTGGAGTATGTCTTACTCTATGATACGATTGCAAACCGTATCACCATTGACGAGGTACAAGCTGAAAATGGCAGCCTGCGTCTGATGAAGAATGTCTGGTGGGAGTATGACAAGCTCCCTCATATGCTGATTGCTGGCGGCACTGGTGGCGGTAAAACTTACTTTATCCTCACTATCATTCAAGCTTTGCTCCGTTGCAATGCGGTTATGTATGTGTTAGACCCGAAGAACGCTGACCTTGCGGATTTATCCGTCGTTATGCCAGAAGTTTACTACAAAAAGGAAGATATAACTGATTGTATAGACCGATTCTATGACGGTATGATAGCACGAAGTGAAGCTATGAAGCTCATGGAAAATTATAAGACAGGTGAAAACTATGCCTATCTCGGTCTTGCTCCACATTTTCTCATATTTGATGAATATGTGGCGTTTATGGAAATGCTGACGACAAAGGAAAACGCTGCTGTGCTGAATAAGCTCAAACAGATAGTCATGCTCGGACGACAGGCAGGTTACTTTCTTATCCTTGCCTGTCAGCGTCCAGACGCAAAATATCTCGGTGACGGAATCCGTGACCAGTTCAACTTCCGTGTTGCATTGGGGCGTATGTCGGAGCTTGGCTATTCCATGATGTTTGGTGAGGTAGACAAGGATTTTTTCTTGAAGCAGATAAAAGGTCGTGGATATGTTGATACGGGAACGAGTGTCATATCAGAGTTTTACACTCCCCTTGTACCAAAAGGACACGATTTCCTAAAAGAGATAGGAAGATTGTCACAAAACAGGCAGGACGGACAGGCGGCATGCGAAGCGAAAGTCGCAGGTACGGACTAGCCTGTGTTGGTGTGGCTTGCCACACCAACCATTCGCCCCCGTTATCTAACAGGGGGGCACAAATCAACTGGAAACAGTCAATTCAATATCGAAAAATCCTTAAAATATGAGGATTTTTCAAACATTCAAAGGAGTGTGACAAAATCGGAAAATGTCACATTCCTTTTTCGATTGGAGGGATTTTCACTGAATGATACCGACTGGATAAATGATTTTAAGGAAAAACGGACGCAGTACGGCGTTCCCAGAATCAGCTTGCGGTCATGGCTGGTGTCAGCCGAGAATATGTCAGCAGGCTTGAATCTGGAAAAGTAGCCTTGACGGAAGAAATCAAGGTGAAATTCACGAACGCTCTGGAGCGATTGAATCCAGACAATCCGCTGGAAATGGTCTTGGATTACGTCAGAATCCGATTCCCCACACAGGACGTAAAACACGTTGTTGAGGATATTCTCAAATTAAGGTTTGATGTGATGATACATGAGGATTTCGGGTTCTACTCCTATGCGGAACATTATGTCTTGGGTGATGTGTTCGTGCTGACTTCACCCGATAAGGAAAAAGGCACATTGCTAGAACTGAAAGGCAAAGGGTGTCGGCAGATGGAAAGCTACTTGCTGGCACAGCATAGGAGCTGGTATGACTTTCTCATGGACGCTCTGATAGAGGGAGGTGTGATGAAACGTCTTGACCTTGCCATCAACGATATGGCAGGAATCTTGGATATTCCAGAGCTGACAGAGAAATGCAGCCATGAGGAATGTATTTCCGTATTCCGCAGTTTCAAGTCTTACCGTTCTGGTGAACTTGTCAGAAGTCAGGAACAGGATAAATACGGTATGGGAAATACATTGTATATCGGTTCGCTCAAATCAGAAGTGTATTTCTGTATCTACGAAAAGGACTATGAACAGTACGCAAAGTATGACATAGCCATTGAAGATACGAAAATCAAGAACCGTTTTGAGATAAGGCTAAAAAATGAGCGAGCCTATCATGCGGTGCGTAACTTGCTGACCTACCATAACGCAGAGCGTACCGCTTTTGATATTATCAACCGTTATATGCGATTCGCTGACAAGGAGGTGGAGAAACGACGCAGCGAATGGAAAACCAATGAAAAATGGGCGTACTTTATCGGTTCTGATCGTGGGCGTTTGAAACTCACGACCAAACCAGAACCGTACACGCTCACAAGGACACTGAACTGGATAAGCAGACAGGTAGCTCCCACATGGAAAGTTTTACAGCAGATAGACAGTACCAACGGTACAAGCTATCTCAAAGATATTTTAGACCATGCGAAGCTCACCGAGCGTCATAGGAAACTGATTGAACAACAGACGACTTCCACAGAGGAAATCATTAAACAGGAGGAATGAGAACATGAAGCATATCTTATTTGATTTATTTTTAGTATCTCTTGGTGCAGGTATCGGAGTGATTACAATGTGTCTGGTACAGGCTGGCAGCCAGTTTGACAGGGATATGGAAACATGGAAAAGAGGTGAGAAATAATGAATTTCGGACAGAACTTATACAACTGGTTTTTATCTAACGCACAGAGCTTGGTGCTTATGGCAATCGCTGTTATCGGGGTGTATCTCGGATTTAAGCGTGAGTTTTCCAAACTTATCGGCTTTCTGGTGATTGCCTTAATCGCTGTCGGCTTGGTATTCAATGCCGCTGGCGTAAAAGACGTACTGTTACAGTTATTCAATAAGATTATCGGAGCATAAGCAATTATTGAAACGCCACAAATCACTTGATATAATAATCTAAAGAATTGGAGGTGTTTTCTATGATGAAATTAAATTTGCGTGATTTACATATAGATATTTTAAAGCATAACAGGACTTATGATGTATTTGATTATTCTCATAATGGAATACAATTTAGTGTCATGTTTGATGTAGATTGTATTCCATTCAAATTAATTCTTGTGAAAAAAAGAAGTACACAATATCTTATTTTGGATGTTATGGCAGGTTATCAAATAAACACATATTTAGGAGAGAAATTACAATTATTAAAAGATATGTTGGAATTGAAAAATGGGAAAACTAAATTTTCTACGAATCAGTTTTTTGAGGAGTTCAATAAAAAGATACCTCATACCATACAAAATAAAAAAATATCCAAATCAACAATTAGTCGTGTGTATCATTGTGAAGAAAGTGAAAAAATTTATATTCGTGAATTGCGTAATTGGGATAAATATCCTGAATTAGGGAAACACGCTACTAAAGAAAATAGAGAAAAAACAAGATTGTTATATCCAGAAATCTATGAAAAAATCAAAGATAAAAATATTAGTGTATTTTATACTGATAAAGAGAAATAGAAAAAAGCAGTAAATCTTAACGGTTTGCTGCTTTTTTCATGCAAAATTTTAAGATTGGAGGACAACATGAAAACAGATATTTTGAGGATATGAAAGACTGTATCGGCTGCCATGATGTTTCAGACCTGCCTTACCATAAACGTGAGGTATGGGAGGAAATCAAACGACAGCTACCGCTTACATATCCGAAAGAACAGTTAGAAAAATTCTCTCATTATGTGTTCGGTGTAGATTATGCTGTTATAATGGGAATACTGGAAATGAGGAAAGGAAGTGATAAGGCTTGCAGGAAATGCGAATCTACCTTTTAAACAATACAAAACCTTACCGTGACGGTGATGAGGAATACGCTGGGGAATGGTTTAACTGTCCTGTGGATTTTGAAGAAGTCAAAGAAAAGTTAGGCGTTGAAAATGAAGAACAGATTGAGATTGCAGATTATGAGCTGCCCTTTGACATACACAGCGATATGCCGCTTTGGGAAATCAATGCCAACTGCCGCATGGTGCTTGAAATCGAGGGTACGCCTGTCGGTAATGAAATGAAAGCCATTCAACAGAAATGGTTCGCCAGCTTTGATGAATTTATCGACCACAAGGACGAAATACGTTTCTATGATGTGGGCGACGGTGCAGCACTGGCAGAATACCTTATCCGTGAGGAAAATATTTTCGGTGAGATTCCTCACGAACTTCAAAAACACATTGACTACCATTCTTACGGAAACGAGCTGGAAATGGACGACAGATACCTTTTCACAGCAAGCGGCGTATTCCGCTATCAGTAAAGGGGTGATGTGGTATAGAAGAAATGCGAGTTTATATCGCCAATCTTGGAAAATATAACGAGGGTGAGCTTGTGGGTGCGTGGTTCACGCCGCCTGTCGATTATGACGAAATGGCAGAATGTATCGGTTGAATGAGCGATACGAAGAATACGCTATCCATGATTACGAGCTGCCCTTTGAGATTGACGAATACACACCAATAGAGGAAGTCAACCGCCTTTGTGAAATGGTGGAGGACTTACCAGAGGATATACAGGACGAACTTTCAGAGCTGCTTTGCTATTACAGCAGTTTGGAAGAATTGTGCGAACATGCAGACGATATTATCCATTATCCCGATTGTGACGATATGACGGACGTTGCTATTACTTCATAGATGAATGTCAAAGTCTGGGTGAGATACCAGACAGAATCCGTAATTACATAGACTATGAAGCCTACGGACGTGACCTTGATTTAGAGGGGCATTTTGTTGTCACCAATCATGGCGTGTTTGAATGTCCGTACTGATAATTACAACCGAATAACAGTTTATCATCAGCCAGTTATGAATGAACTGGTATTTTTTGTATATGCAGCAGCCTTGAAATACAGGCTGCTGTTTCCATTTAGAAAAAGAAAGGAGCTGTAAAAATTGAAGAAAATCAAAAGCTATACAAGCATATGGAGCGTGGAGAAAGTCATTTATGCAATCAACGACTTCCAGCTCCCATTCCCCGTCACATTTAGCCAGATGGCTTGGTTTGTCCTGTCGCTGCTTATCGTGATTCTCTTTGGGGAGCTGCCGCCCTTTTCCATGATTGACGGTGCGTTCCTCAAATACTTTGGAATCCCTGTGGCGTTTACTTGGTTCGTATCACAAAAGACCTTTGACGGAAAGAAGCCTTTCGGATTATTGAAATCGGCGGTCACCTTTGCTCTGCGTCCAAAAGTGACCTATGCAGGAAAAGCCATCAAGCTGAAACATGAGAAATTTAATCCCGTTATTACGACAGTTAGGAGTGTGATGTATGTTCCCGATTAAATATATTGAAAACAATCTGGTGTTCAACCATGACGGTGAGTGCTTCGCCTACTATGAGCTGACACCTTACAATTATTCGTTCCTGTCGCCAGAGGAAAAGTACATGGTGCATGACAGTTTCCGTCAGCTTATCGCCCAGAACCGCGACGGGAAAATCCATGCCTTACAGATTGCCACGGAGGACAGCCTGCGTGCAGTACAGGAGCGTTCCAAAAAAGGAATCACAGGAAGATTGAAAGAAATCGCCTGTAAAAAGGTAGACGAACAGACAGAAGCGTTGGTTGAAATGATTGGGGAAAATCAGATTGACTACACCTACCAGCAAGACCACACTTCCCAGAGCGTTAGAAAAGCTGGCTGGACTGGCTGGCGTTCACCGTATCAAGATTCATGCGTTAAGACATTCTCACGCTTCGCTGCTTATCAGCATGGGTGAGAATCCTTTGCTTATCAAAGAACGTCTAGGGCATGAAAAAATCCAGACGACATTAGGAACTTACGGACATTTATATCCGAACACAAATCTTGAAGTTGCCAACAAATTGACTGGTGTTTTGCAATATACGCCAGCCTCACAAAGCGTTGCAAATTATACAAGTAACCAACATACTGCTGTCTATCACAGAGAAGTTAATGAAAAATAATGCAATCGTAATGCAATTCTATAAAGGAAAAGCTGTAAAACCCTTATAGATAAAGGCTTTACAGCTTAGCTCCAACTATTCAAACTCCTTTGCAGACTACGTTTTATAGCACGCAAGGGGTATAATCAGCAGGTTTAAAATCGAACATTTGTTTGTAAACTTATATTTTCCGTACTGTTTGTGAAGAGATAAACTCCAAAATAACTCCATTCTACTCTTTGTTATTTTGTTGTTCTTCTCTTGCGTAAAGAATGTCCAACGCCTGGAATATTACATTACTCATAGTCTGATAATGTCTCTCTGCATAAGATACTAGCTTTTCTTTTTGCTCTGGTGACATCCTGATTCTCAGACTAGAATCTTTGCCGTCTAATGATGGTTTTCTAGGCATCTTTCTCTCCTCCTTACATTTCATAGTTTAACATGATTGATACAAGTGTCAATCTCGTTTTGTTAATATCACCCATTTCCCTTTTTGGCTACTTCCCTGCTCTTTAGATAATTCTTTTCCTTCAATTTGGTTATATAATACTTCACACTAGCAAGATTCCAATCTAACGCATAATCGAAGTGGTAGAAAAGTTATCTCTTATATCGGTTGTAACTTTTTTATGAACTCTATTGACAAGAAAACTTGGTATATGTATAATCAAAACATGCAAAGAAAACTTGGCATGGAGGTGTTTTTATGAAAAAGGACGAAATCTTAAATGCAAGCAGAAAAGAACATCGCAATAAGGACTTGGCTGAAATGGAAGTGGTATATCAAGCCGGAAGTCACGCAAGCAGAGTTGGTGCTTTAGTGTGTTGT
>ENA-OQIO01000316-OQIO01000316.1-human-gut-metagenome-genome-assembly--contig:-NODE-316-length-26267-cov-3.471232_pt1 | contig 26267 bp, 24 predicted proteins | sample MGYA00242573_ERZ504737 | MGnify/ENA primary metagenome ERZ504737 (study PRJEB26092, sample SAMD00036203) | human gut metagenome | host: Homo sapiens | study: EMG produced TPA metagenomics assembly of...
GTAATATTTTAGAAAATATCAAGTAGGTATCAGAGAGATCATTGCCTGTTTAACAAGCAACAATCTCTTAAGTTAATGACATTGGGAGTGAACAGTAACTATCTTCAGGAACCGCGGGAATTATAACTGTTCACATAATGGAAAATGTGATATAGTAATCAGTAAATCTTATGAACGTAACCGTTCGGTGTTTCGCAGAATGGCGGATTGCTGAACAGTTACTGAAAATCATTATGCAGAAAATACAAAGGAGAGAGAATGACAGATAAAAATCAGGACAAGAACCAGAGTAAGAACAGAGCAGAACAGGCAGAAGAACACGATGAAAGCGTGCTGAATCCGGAGATTAAGAATGAATCGGATTTGTCAAAGAAGGAAAGACGTCTGATTGAGAAAGAAAAATTAAAGGGAATGGGGCCAAAGAAAAAGCTGGAATATATCTGGATGTATTATAAACCGGCTATTTTCGGAGTGATCGCAGTGATTGCTCTTATATTCGGAATAAAGGATTACTATGAACAGTCCAAAATAAAAACAGTTCTGTCCATGACAGTGGTAAATTCAATGGCAAATGATACGGAAACTCCTGAGCAGAAAATCAAAGAAACACTTGTACAAAGATGATCCCTATAGTAAAGTAGAGATAGGCGTGAATCTTACTACGGACTCTGAAATGGCAGAATTTGATTATAATGCACAGATGGCTTATGTGGCACAGATCCAGGCAGGTTCCATTGATATTATGGTTATGCCGGAGAAGCTTTATCAGACTTTGAAGAAGAATGAGCCATTTGCAGATTTGAAGGAATTGATGGGTGAGGAAGCTTTTGAGAAGTTTGGAATGCAGACAGATACTACGCACATTTCCATTACTGACAGTGAGCTTGAACAGGAATTAGGTGTAATCTACGATCCTGTATGCATTGCAGTGCCGTATTCAGCACCGAATCAGGAGAACGCAGTAAAATGGATAAAAAGTCTTGACAGCAGGAAATAAATTATGATATGTTAATCACACCAAAACTGGTGTGGATTTTTCAGTCTTGTGACAAACATGAACTCTTTTCGCCGCACGATTATCATACAGCAATGTAGAGATAATTGTGTGGCGTTTTTTGTTGCAATGAAACAGAGAAAGGAAAAAAGAATGAACAATACTTTTATGAAGAAAAAACCGATTCTGCCGCTTCTGGCATCTATGGCAATGCCTATGGTACTGTCTATGCTGGTGAATTCACTGTACAACATCGTAGACAGCTTTTTTGTGGCAAAGATCAGTGAGCAGGCGATGACAGCTCTGTCTCTGGTATTTCCTGTACAGAACTTTATTAATGCAGTTGCCATTGGTTTCGGTGTGGGAATCAATGCACAGATTTCTTTTCAGCTGGGAGCAAAAAATATTAAAAATGCGAATATAGCAGCTACCCATGGTATGCTCTTTAATATTATCCATGGAATTATTTTTACAGTAATCTGTATTCCGTTTATGCCTGTATTTCTCAGTATGTTTACAAAAGAGCAGGAAGTGATCTCATCTGGTGTGCAATATTCAACCATTGCATTTGCATTTTCCACAGTGATCATGATCAGCCTGTCCTTCGAAAAGATTTTTCAGGCTGTGGGCAGAATGAAACTGACAATGATCAGCCTGATGATCGGTTGTATTTCCAATATTATCCTGGATCCGCTGCTGATTTTCGGAGTGGGGATTTTTCCGGAAATGGGGATCAGAGGTGCAGCACTGGCAACTGGTCTTGGCCAGGTATTTACAGTTATTGTATATCTGATCGCATATAAGAAGTGTAGTATTCCGGTGGAGATCAGCAGGAAATATCTGGAACTTAACAGGAACCTGGACGGGAAGCTGTATATGGTAGGGATTCCCGCAATCCTGAATATTGCCCTGCCGTCAGTTCTGATCTCTTTCCTGAATCAGATATTATCGGCTTTTTCCGGAAGCTATGTAGTGGTTCTGGGAATCTATTATAAGCTTCAGACTTTTTTATATCTGCCTGCAAGCGGCATTGTCCAGGGAATGCGCCCGTTGATAGGATATAATTACGGAGCAGGAGAAATACAGAGGGTAAAGAAACTTTTTGGGATTTCTGTGCTTCTGAATGGTATGATCATGCTGGCAGGAACAATTATCTGCTTTACAGCATCAGAGACATTGATGGGAATGTTTACTGAGAACCCGGAAACTGTAAGACTTGGCACTGCAGCATTACAGATTATCAGTATCGGGTTTATCCCATCTGCCATCTCTGTTACAGCTTCCGGTGCATTAGAAGGACTGAGCAAAGGTGCTCAGTCCCTGGTGATTTCGTTATTAAGATATATTATAGTGATTATTCCGGCAGCTTATCTGCTGTGCTATTTTGCCGGGGCAGATGCTGTGTGGAATGCGTTCTGGATCTGTGAATTTATAACAGCAGTGGTAGTAGGTATCGGGATAAAGTATTACCGGAACCGTCTGCTGCAGTAGACGATAGTGATAAAGCTGCTAAGTCAGGCTGCGCCTGCTTCATCAGACTCAGCATCAGACTCTGCTTCTGAGGCATTTTCATCAGTAACATCTTCGGCATCGGAATTGCTTCCGCCGCTGAGAACATAAGTGATGACTTCGTCCGGAACACCTGCATTGGACAGATTATCCATAAGTGTAGTGAGGTCGAGTGTAGCTGCGTAGGCACTCATATCATCTTCATTGGTTACGTCATAAACATCTCCCAGAGCCGTAAGGTCCGGAATTTCAACAGATTCGCCTGCACCGGAAGTAACAGTGAAGCTTCCGAGAGTGCTTCCTGCACTTTCAACGGACAGTGCAACAGAACCAGAATCTTTTGCTGAATTTAAATCTAATACAAGTGCAAAGTTCTCGAGCATGGAAAGAGAAGAATCTGTATCTTCTGAAGAATCAGCAGGGAAGGTGATAGTATAGTTACCGTTTAAGTAACCTTCTTTTGCAGATTCGGTGTCGTAGTCCTTTACTTCGATAACAGCTGCGGCTGTATCATCCTGAGAAATTTTATAGGTTCCGTTTAATTTACCGCCATCAATCTGACCGGATCCGGACAGGGAGAGTGTGCCGGAATCATCTGTTTCAATGGAGAGAAGATAGCCAAAGTCTGAGCCGTCCCTGGTCATCTGCCAGTTCAGAACAGGAGTTATTTTATCACCTTCCTGAAACTCAATTTTACGTCCTGCAATTCTGCCGGTCTCATCAACCCAGATTCTGGTGTTGAGATGAGAATCATCGGAATCACCGGTATCTGCATCTTTCAGAAAATCAAGACCGTCTTCTACAGCTTTGGTAAAGCTTTCATGCAGGTCCTCGTTACTTGAGAGTTTCTCTGTCCAGGTATCGAGGATGTTCTCAATATCACTGTCTGATTTTGCTTCTTCCAGGATTGCAGTTGCAGTTTTTACAGCGTCTTCGGCTGAAATCTGGCCTTCATATACTGTACAGTCCTGACTGATATCACCTGCTGTCAGAGTTTCCTGACTGCTTTCGCCTTCTGTTACATTGTCAAAAAGCATAGATCCGTATTTATCCAGAAGTGTTTCTACTACAGAAGCTTCTGGAGCTGTTGCTGACAGATCAGACATCATGGAAACAGTCAGGCTGAGACTGTCAGAATAAGCGGAAGCGAAATTGTCTGTCGGAATATCTGCATCTGAATCATCAGGGGTTAATTCTTCAAGATCATTTTCAATATTGGCAGCCTGTTGGTCTGCGGCTTCTTCCAGATTGGTCTTGAAATATTTATCAGAGAGTTCAGGGATGCGCATATAAATATCCTGGCTGTCCGGATCAAGATAATATTCCAGAGTACAGATTTTATTATCATTAAGAAGGACCTTCATCAGAATACCTTCTTTTCCTTCTGTAAAAGAGATATCATTGGAAAGTGTGACATTGTCCAGCCAGGAGACATCAATGGTGCGACAAACCCCAAGCAGTGAGCGTCCGGAATCTTCAAATTTCAGAATCATGTCACTCTGCATTCCTGACATCAGAGACTGGCTTTCTTCTATAGATGTAGCGTAAGAAGATGCCATTTCTGTGACCTTTTTTGCCCATGCATCTTTTTCAATGGAAGCGTAACTGTCTGCTGCAAATGCTGTAGATGGAATTGCAGCAGTACCAAGAAGTGCTGCAGTACAGATAGCGGTTGTTTTTCTTAACCATTTTTTCCTTGTTTTCATAAAGGGCCTCCTTCCGTTCTGTTATGAATCTTATGTAGTGGAATTACATTTCAGGACATTCATTTTCAGATATGTCGTTTGACTGAAATAATAATCTATAGCAGTCCTTGTAAATGATTTTTCAAATACGCTCTATATTAAGATGCATTATTTTAGAGGATTGCTATATATCAATTTTACCAGATAAAGATAGAAAAAGCTATGTTTTTTCGACAATATGGAAAAAAGATGTTGATTTTAGACTAAATTATTTCTATAGAAAAATAACAAAATATAGACAAAAACTATATGTGTATATAAATAATTGATATAAGAAAATTTATTGACAGATTTATGTGAAAAATATATACTACTATTCATATCAAAACACTATGGAATTACTAAAAACAGGGAAACGATATATCACAGAAAACATACCGTTAGTCCAGAGATTATTATATTTTACAAGGGGAATATGCTCATGGAATTTCAGACTAAATTATTACACGGAAAAGCAGTAGACAATTATGCGAATGGTTCAACAGTGCCGCCTATCAGCCTGGCAAATGCTTTTGCATATGAATCTTCAGAACAGTTGGAAAAAGTATTCCAGAATCGGGCACCGGGATTTGCATATACCAGGATTGCGAATCGACAGTAGATGCGTTTGAGCGAAGAGTAAATGAATTAGAAGGCGGGATTGGAGGTGTAGCCTGTTCCTCCGGAATGTCAGCGGTTACATTATCATTACTTAATATCCTGCAGGCAGGGGATGAGGTAATCGCAGGAAGTGCATTGTTCGGAGGTACACTGGATTTGCTTCATGATCTGGAGGCATTCGGAATCAAAGTACATTTTATACCGAGGGTAGAAAAGGCGCTGATCGAGCCGTTTCTTACAGATAAGACAAGAGCAGTGTTTGGCGAAATAGTAGGAAATCCCGCACTGAATGTAATGGATGTCCGGGAAACAGCAGATTTTCTTCATGGAAAAGGAGTACCGCTGATTGTAGACAGCACAACTTCGACTCCGTATCTGCTTAATCCGATTCAGTATGGTGCGGATGTAGTGGTGCATTCTACTTCTAAATATATAAATGGAAGTGGAGATGCTATCAGTGGAATTATCATTGACAGCGGAAACTTTTCCTGGAGTCCGGAACGTTATCCGGGAATGAAGGAATATAAGAAATACGGAAAGTTTGCTTATCTTGTGAAACTGAGGAACGGAATCTGGCGAAACATGGGCGGCTGTCTGGCTCCGATGAACGCTTATCTGAATATTATCGGGATGGAGACACTGGGGCTTCGTATGGAGCGGGTCTGTAACAATGCGTTCCGGCTTGCACAGGCACTGGAGAAGCTGGAAGGTGTATCTGTCAATTATCCGCTGCTGGAGTCCAGTCCATATCATGAACTGGCAGAAAAACAGCTTAGTGGAAAGGGTGGAGCGATTCTGACTATCCGTGCAGGTTCCAAAGAACGGGCATATAAGCTGATCAATCATCTGAAATATGTAAAGATTGCAACCAATATTGGTGATGTGAGAACTCTGGTGATTCATCCGGCGTCTACAATTTATATCCACAGTACGCCGGAGGCAATGGAAGAGGCTGGAGTGTACGACGACACAATCCGTATCAGTGTGGGTATCGAAGATATAAAAGATTTGATACAGGATTTCACAGAGGCAGTGGAGAGCCTTGGAGAAGAATAATTCATAATATACACATTATCAGGCGCTTTGGTCGGAACATGATAGTAACCGGACAGAGGCGCTGGTTTAAAAACAGAATAACTGACAGACAGTCAGAGACAAGAGAAGCCCCGGAAGTTCAGGAGTGTCCAGTTAAGTGGAACTCGATGATCTTCCGGGCTTCTTTTTGCAGCAAAATTTTTTCAGATATTGAATCTGTTTCCGAAACCGTTTCGTTATAAAAAATAGCGGTTAAAAATTAACAACTATCTGCGTGCGCGTTTTTCAATCAGTCCGAGGAGTCCGTACAGGATAATAGCATGATGCACAGAATGATAATGGACATCAGTACCCAGGTAAGCTTAAAGGTCTGGCTGGAATAGATGATCAGGTAGCCAAGCCCTTTTCTGGCACCGATAAATTCGCCTATGATAACACCAACCAGACACAGACCAATATTAACTTTCATAACACTGAGCAGTAACGGCACAGAAGACGGAAGAATAATCTTCATAAGCTTTTCTTTCTTCCCACCGCCCAGCGTCTCAATCAGCTTCAGTTTTTCCGGGTCAGCTTCGCCAAAACCTGTATACAGATTCAAAATCGAACCAAAGATAGCAACCGACATACCGCAGACAATAATCGTCCGTTCGTTGGCACCAAGCCATACAATAAGCAAAGGTGCCAGAGCAGATTTCGGAAGGCTGTTCAGTACTACGAGATAAGGCTCTGTGATCTTCGCAAGTCTGGGACAGGTCCACAGCAGAACTGCCATCCCTGCACCCAGAACAACAACGAACAGAAAACTGACCAGTGTTTCCGTAATTGTAACAGAGAGATGGGGAAAAATAGAGCCGTCTCTGCACATACTGCAGAAGCTGTGCCAGATCATTACCGGACTGCTGAAGATAAAAGAATCGATCAGCCCGGTCCTGGCGGAGATTTCCCACAACACCAGAAAGAAAAGAAGAATAAATATCCGCAAAAAAAGAACAAGTTTCTTTTCTCTTTTCTGATGTCGGATATACTGTTGCTGATGATATGAGATTTCAGACATCATGATTTAGCTCCTTCCAGATAAGATTGAAATAAGATTTAAATTCAGGCGCATTTCTGGAAGCCATAGGAGTACGGTTCTCCAGATCAAAACAAATTGGCACAATCTTACGAATAATGGCAGGCCTTGGAGAAAGAATGATAACCCGGTCTGCCATGCTGATCGCTTCTGAAATATCATGGGTGACAAGGATCGCAGTCTTTTTTTCCTGACGCAGGATTCTGCCGATATCATCACTTACGCTGAGTCTGGTTTGAGAGTCAAGTGCAGAGAACGGTTCATCCAGCAGAAGAAGTTCCGGCTTTAATGCCAGAGTACGGATCAGTGCAGCTCTCTGGCGCATTCCTCCGGACAATTCAGACGGATGAGCAGAGCGGAATTTGTCCAAACCGTAATCTGAGAGAAGCTTGATTACATAAGCAAGTTTTTCGGCAGTGAGTTCCCTGCGGATTTCCAGTCCGAGAAGAACATTTTTATAAATTGTCCGCCACTCCAGCAGATGATCCTTTTGCAGCATATATCCGATACGGCAGTCACCGGAAGTTACCGGCGTGCCGTCCAGAAGAATCTGTCCCTGTTCCGGCCGGAGCAGACCACAGATCAGATTCAGCAGCGTGGACTTTCCACAGCCTGACGGCCCGACGATGGCGAGAAATTCACCTGGCATCAGTTGAAAGGATATATGAGAAAGGGCAGGGGTTTCCCCTGATAAACTGTGGTAGGAGAGACTGACATCTGTAATATCCAGCAGTGGTTTCATACAGATACCTCCATATTCGGTGAATAGTAACGAATATTTGTTACTGTTCACACACCAACTATCCGCTAGTGCGCCGACAAGTTGATTCTTGAAACAATCTTGCAGGATAAATTTTCTTATTTCAAGGCGGAGGAAGGAGGCGTAGCGGTGGCTACGGCGACGACGACAACGCGGAAATAAGAAATTTAGACGCAAGATTATTCGAGAAATCAACTTGTCGGTACACTACCCTAAGCTGCTGAAGATTCTATTAATTTTACTGTTCCATCTGTCTTCCCAGAAATCCGCTTGCTGTTCTGATGAGCATCTTCTCTGATTCACCCATCACATCCCTTTCATTTTTTCCCAGTAAAAGCACAGATCCTATTGTATCTCCTGCACTGATAATAGGCTGCATGATCTGGGAATACAAAGGTTCTCTCTGTTCCTGAGTCACAGGTATCCTGCTTCTGTCATTTCCGTTGGCAAACACAGAGCTTCTCTCCGTAATTGCATCTTCCAGAGCTTTGCTGATAGGTTTTCCCACATATTCCCTGCTTCCCTGTCCCGCAGCAGCCACCACCTGATCGTGATCTGTGATACACGCTACCATCCCGCTTGACTGCGCCAGCGCCTCTGCATATTCCTTTGCAAAAACATTCAGTTCTCCGATAGGGGAATACTTTTTCAGAATAATCTCCCCCTCCCGGTCAGTAAAAATCTCCAGTGGTGTCCCCTCTTTTATCCGCAGCGTTTTTCTGATCTCCTTAGGAATGACCACACGCCCCAGATCATCTATGCGTCGAACAATTCCTGTCGCTTTCATGCACTTTTCTTCCTCCTGTTTTTCCTTTTATCGAAGTTTACTGTCTTTGTACCCTTCGGTTTCCATATCATGTGTTGTATGGTTATTATGTGGAAAAACAGGGAGAATATACATTTGTGTATTTACAAAAAATGCCATTTAACTGCAATCAAGCGGTTATTTCCCGGAAAGTAATTCCATCAGTTCCTCTTTTGTGAAGCTGCCTCCGTTAAGCCCTTCGCCCTCCAGGATCTGATCTGCCAGTTCACGTTTCTTTTCCTGCAGTTTCAAAATATTTTCTTCAATCGTATCCTTCACGATCAGCTTGTATACATTCACTACATTCTTCTGACCAATTCTGTGTGCTCTGTCCGTTGCCTGATTCTGCACTGCCAGATTCCACCATGGGTCAAAATGGATTACAATATCTGCTGCCGTCAGATTCAGACCGGTTCCTCCTGCCTTCAGAGAAATACAGAATACCTGTGTGTCATCTGTGTTAAAGTTCTCTACCATCTGTGCACGCTTCTCCTTACTTGTAGAACCAGTCAGCATATAGTAACTGATCTTCTCCTCTTCAAGGCGCTTCGCAAGATGGTCAAGCATTGTCGTAAACTGCGAAAACAACAGAATCTTATGTCCGCTCTCCACTGCATTACTGATCATATTCAGGCACATATCCACTTTTGCAGAATCAGCTTTATAATCTGCAAAAATAAGAGACGGATCACAACAGATCTGGCGCAATTTTGTCAGCTCTGCCAGAATTGTAATCTTTGAGGTCTTAAATTCTTCTTCGGACTGCTTATCCAGCATCAGCATCATCCGTTTCACATGTGCATCATAAAGCTTCTGCTGCTCTCCTGTTAGCTGTACAAACATATTCTCTTCCAGCTTATCCGGCAGATCTGTAAGCACTTCCTTCTTCAATCTTCGGAGTACAAACGGCCGGATCATTTTCTGCAGACGTTTCATTGCATCTTCATCTGAATTCTGAACTGCCGGAATTTCAACTTCTTCCCTGAACTTCTTATAACTGTAAAGGAAACCGGGCATCAGATAATCAAATATACTCCACAATTCACTCAGGCGGTTTTCCACCGGAGTTCCTGTAAGAGCCAGCCTGAAGTCTGCCTGAACCTCTTTTACTGCTTTCGCAGCCTGAGTGTTTGCATTCTTGATATACTGAGCTTCATCAATAATCTCACATCTGAACTTATATCCTTCATATTCGCTGATATCCCTTTTCAGCAAATCATAGGAAGTCAGAAGAATATCCTCAGAATCTGCTTCTGCCAGGATCTGTCTTCTCTCTGCTGCAGTCCCGGTCACCATCTTTGCTGTAAGCTCCGGTGCAAAACGTTGAATTTCACTGCTCCAGTTATATACCAATGATGCAGGAGCTATAATTAATGTATTTCTTTGCAGCTTTCCAGTTTGTCCATCTGCCTTCTTTCCATCAGCTTTCTGCGCCTCTGCTGCCTTGCACGCCTGTTCCACTGTCTCAATTTCACTCTGCATATTTAACATTGCAGTTTCTTTTACTGCTATATTTTCAACAACAGTATTCCTTCTTTCCAGAAATTCTGACAGTAGAAATGCAATCACCTGCAACGTTTTTCCAAGTCCCATATCATCTGCAAGTATTCCGCCGAATCCATTATAATTCAATGTCTTAATCCACAGAAATCCCCGTTTCTGATACTCCCGCAGAACTTTATCCAGCTCTCCGGCACCTCAAAATCATTATCCTCAATGGTCTTCATATTTCTTACCAGCGACTTAAAAGATTTATCCTTTACTGCCGAAACAACCGGATTCTCTTTCAACTGTGCATCCAAATACAACGCACGGTACTTCTGTACTTCAATCTTATCCTGCTTCATCTGCTTATCCGTCAGCTGAAGCCCTGCCCTGAGTTCTTCCACTGTATCCAGACCCGAGTCTGCTGCATTTACAAAAGCTCCGTTTTTCAGACGATAGAACTTTTTCTTCTTATTATATCTGGAAAGAATGTCAATCAGTTCTTCCTTTGAAATATCTCCTGCTGTCATACTCAGCTCCAGCAGATTTCCACTCAGGGAAACACCTACTGTAACCTTTGGCGAATTCCGGACTTCAATCCGTCTCAGCGCATCAGAAATAAATACTTCTCCCACTGCCTGCAGTGCCTGAATTCCTTCTGTCAGAAATTCATATTCCATCTCTTCATCATCCGCAATTACCGCACACTGTTCAAATGGATTAAAAGCATTCGAATATTTATGGATCACATTTCTGACAACTGTTTCTCTATTCATATCCCTTGCTGCAATATCGTCCGTTGTATATAAAGAAAATTCCCTGTCTCCATACTTAACAGTCGCCTTACATGTAACCATATTTTCCTGCGGTGCATCCAGATAAAATCGAAACTCCGGTTTAACCATTCCATAATTTTCCGGATGAAATTCAACCATTCTGCATTTAAAAAACTTCTGGATCACCGGTAAAAGTTCCTGACAGAATGCCGGTACATCTTTATTTTCTATAAACGCTTTCTCACCGGGGATCAAAGACAAACTGTCCAGAAAATCCTTAACAGGTAAAAGCTCTTCTACATTCTCAATATAAATCTTTTTATCATAAAAGCAAATTTTATACTGTTCCGTATTTGCCGCACACGTAAATTTGCTTACCTTCAGTTCAATTCCCTGCTTTGCACCTGTTATGGTCATTTTTCTCGGAAGATGTTCTCTGGTTATTTCCCAGGTTGTGTTTCTGGTTCCTATAGATTCTCCCTGCAATGTCTTTCCTTCCATCAAAAGCAAAAATTCTGCCAGTTCATTTCCTGACAGCTCCAGATGCCTTACCTTTTCCAGAGTTCCCATATAGTATCCATAATAGGAAGAGGATCTGTGAAATTGCCTGTTGTTGTCTGCCCATTTACAGATAAATTTCGCAAGCGGTCTGGATTCCTCGACAAAGGATTCTATTGTATGGACAAACTGAAAATTTTTCCCATATTTATAATCATCCTGATTTGCTATATGAACATCAAAGGAAAATGCATCCTTCAGTACGTACATTTTATTAATTCCTATTTTAAATTCTACTGTAAATGTTCTTCCGTCAAAATTAAAATATGGTTCCAGCCTTACTTTTCCATAAGTGCTTCCCTGAATCAGTGGAAGAGACTTCGCAACTGCCTGCTTCTGCAATAATGAAGCCAATTCCGGCGTGGTATGCATCTGCACTCCTTTTCTGATCGTATGAGTCAGACCACCTTTTACAATTTTTCTACAGATTGTCCATAATCATAACTATCCCTATCATTTTCATAATCATTATATTGCAGAAGAACCGCCACACAATGTTTACAAAGCCCACCATATTCTGCATATGCCCGACATTCACAATAGCAGGTATCAATTTCATCATTCTCTGTATCGATTGATACATCTACTTCATAGATATTTCTTCCACTGCCTTTTACAGATGCAACAATTTCATCAGATGCACCCATATTTTTTACATCCATATCCAGAACTTTTCCTGCTGCATAAAGCTCTGCACCTCTACTATATGATGAAGAATTTGCCATATATCTGATCTGAGTTCTTGAAATCATATTTCTATACCTTTCCTGATACAATTAAAAACTTTTTGTACCATTTTCCCGGTTAAACCTGAGTAAAAAAGAACCCCTCCACCAGGCAGTATCAATCTCTGCTTAAAGTGAAGGGATTTCCTCATCCATCGATATTTATTTTACACGATAACCCTGGCAACTGCAAGACCATAAACTTTAAGTTTATCGCTGTCATTGCCATAAATCCATTTTACCTCTCCTTCAGGAACAGGAAGCTCTACGCTTTCTGTTCCGAAGTTCTGGTAAATATAATATTTCACATTTTCATTCTCTCTCACTGTAATCTCCAGTGCATCCGGAATCTCTTCTTTGATTCCGCAGGAAACGCCGCTGTCTTTGAGCACTTTTCCAAGGAAGTCTCCATAGAATTCTTTATCAGCATCTGCTGCCACATACCATGCCTTACCTTTGCCATATTCATTCACCGTCAGACAGGAATATCCTTCATAGAAATCACTTCCATAGGTCATTAAGGTACGTGCTCCGCGAAGTTCCACAAGATCACACAGATATTTGCACGTATAAGTCTTATCCAGTCCAAGTTCATTGCCAGCCACAGGAACAAAAGAATTCTCTTCCCAGTCATAGAGACCATCAATCTCTGTATTTCTGATTCCCAGCACATCCATCAGTCCATGCGGAGTTCCTTCCAGATAACATCTGTCAGTATCATCTGCGATTCCTGACCAGTAACTTGTCACCAGCACACCGCCATTCTCCACAAATGCACGAACTTTTTCTGCGAAACCTTCTTTGAACATATAAACCATTGGCAGCGCCAGCACTTTATAATTGTCCAGATCACAAGTCATATCGATCATATCTACATTCACGCCCTGCTTACGGAAACCTCTGTAGAATTTCAGCATTGCTTCCAGATAATGCAGACCTTTATTTCTCGGTCCCTGACTGTCCTCCATTGCCCACTGGCTGTCCCAGTCATATATCATGGCAACCTGACTGTTCACAGTTGTTCCTGCCAGTTCTCTTATTTCTTTCAAAGTTGCTCCAACTCTGGAAACTTCTTTGAACACTCTTGTATCATTTCCACCATAATGATCGATCACTGCTCCGTGGAACTTCTCAGAAGCGCCTCTGCTCTGGCGAATCTGGAAATAAAGAGCACCCTCTCCACCATGTGCAATTGCCTGCATGGACTGTGCAAAAAGCACTCCCGGTTTCTTTAATTTGCTCACACTCTGCCAGTTTGTAGAAGTCGGGCAGGATTCCATCTGGAAGAACGGCTTTCCTTTCAGAGAGCGCATCAGGTCATGGCACATTCCATTATCATAAACTGTATCGATCACTGCTTCTTTATGCCATGTAGGATAAGTATCCCAGGAAACCACATCTATCTCTTTTGCAATCTTAAAATAATCTAAGCCGTCGAAATAGTGCATCAGGTTTGCAGTAGTCGGAAGTGTGCTTCCTCCCTCTCTCAGTGCTGCGATCTCATGATGAATGAAATCAGCTGTCTGATGAGTGACAAAGCGTTTCCAGTCCAGATTCAGTGCATGAAGCTGTGTCTCGCCAATCTTAGATGGACTCTCAATCTGATCAAAGCTGTTATAAGTATGGCTCCAGAAAGTGGTGCACCACTTATCATTCAGATTTTCAATAGTCTGATATTTCTCTTTCAGCCAGTTACGAAATGCTTCCTGGCACAGCGGACAATGACATTCTCCGCCATACTCATTGGAAATATGCCACAGGATCACACCCGGATGTGTGGCAACCTCCTGTGCCAGCTTTTTGTTAATAATATGTACCTTCTCTCTGTAAACAGGAGAAGTATAACAATGATTATGTCTGAATCCAAATAACGCTCTGTGGCGTGTTTCATCTACACGAAGTACCTCCGGATACTTGTCTGCCATCCATTTGGGTCTTGCACCTGACGGTGTAGCCAGGATTGTAGAAATACCTCTTTTATAAAGTTTATCAATGATCTCCTGCAGCCATCCAAAATGAAATACACCTTCTTCCGGCTCCAGTGTGGACCAGGAAAAAATCCCAAGGCTTACTACATTACAGCCAGACTCCTCCAGCATATCAATATCTTTTTCCAGAATATCCGGTCTCTTTAACCACTGTTCCGGGTTGTAATCACCGCCATGGAGCAGCTTATCCGTTCTAAAGTCCATACCTGTTCTCCTCTTAACTCTCTATTTTCAATCGTTTTCTTTTTCATTATCATATTTAAACTCTATCCAATTTCAAAACACTCTCTTCTCGCTGCTCATTACTTTTCTCAGTCAAAGCAGACGGGATTTGATTTCATTCTTCTTACAGAATATGTTTGCAATTACTCCAAGTTTGTTTGCGCAACCGATTGTTCATATTTTTAGTATATTCCTTTATATTAATAAAGTCAATTAGCCATTATTATCTAATTTCGAATCTCTTTTTTGTCATATCGCACAATTCATGACTGATTTTTCCATTTTTCAAACACACACACGAATCCTGCTTGCAGGATTCCTCCGCCTGCGGCGAGTCGCTTCAGCGACATAATTCCTCTCTTCCACAATGCGATCCTGCCCGGGAACTTTTTATGTTACAGAAACATTATGAAGTAATTTCCCATGAAAAAAATCCTCTGATTATTGATTCTCCAATAATTACAGCGGATTTTTCATTTTTCTACTGTGTTGACTCACGCAGCATCACCTGATAATTCAGTGTCAACGTATCCTCCAAAGGCTTCTCCCCCAGGATGTTCAGTAATTTCGCACATGCCATCTTTCCCAGTCTTACCGTATCAAAACGTATGCTGGTAATCGGTGGATTATTATATTCCAGATTTTTACTGTCATACATACTGGCTATTTTTATTTCTTCAGGAACCGATATTTTCTTTTCCCTCAGACTGCTCAGACACATGCTGCAGATCACATCATCCATACAGACAATACCATCCGCGCCTTCTTCAAGCAGTCTCTTCACAGCATCAGATACTGCTGCCTGATTATCCGTATCCATGAAAATCAGATTTTCGTTAACAGAAACTCCCATTTCCTCATGTGCTTCCAGAAAACCCTGATATCTGCTTCCGGTAACGTTGTAGGACTGATTTCCACACAGAAGTGCCAGATTCCGAAAGCCTTTCATCAGCATAATACTTGTCAGCTCTTTTCCTGCTTCCCGATTCTTGTTATCTACAAATGGAACTTCCGGATCTGAAGACGGGCCGATCAATATATATGGTTCTTTACAGTTCTTCAGATATTTCTGCACCTTGGAACTTACCACTGCTCTGCTTACAATGATCCCATCGACTTTTCTATTTGCCTCCAGTCTCTGTATCTGCGATACATCTGATCCATCAATCATAGAAATAATAATATCATAATCATAGGAGGAAGCCATCTCACAGATTCCATTCATACAGTCTTTAAAAAAAAGGAACTCTGTGGCAACATAATCCTTCGGCATCAGCAGTGCAATATTATAAGTTTTACGCTGTGCCAACCCCTTTGCCACAACATTGGGTCTGTAATCATGTTCTTTTATAAATGCCCGTACTCTGTCTCTTGTAGCCTGACTGATTCTTCCCTTTCCTGAAATAGCACGTGATACCGTAGTCTTACTTACCCCAAGCTCCCGGGCGATATCTTCTATTGTATATATCTTCTTTTCTTCTGTTTCCATAAAATACCCCACTTTTTGCGCAACCACTTAATTATTTTCTATAAAATAACAAAATACTCAAGCACTTACAAATAACTTTTAAAGAAGATATACCGGCAGTTCCTCATTAATATGAACAGAACCTTTTGCTGTTTTTTTCTTTTCTTCTGTAACAGATATTGTTTCCGGTTTCTCTGCCTCTTTTGTGGATACAACGGGCTTCTTTACGGTTTTCCCGGCACCTGCATTTGCTGCACGCCGAATACTCTCCCTGCCTACTGACATAATTCCATGACCTCCTCTGCCAATCTCGTATATTCCCTGGCACTTCTGCTTGATTTTTTATATTCCACAACCGGAATACTGTTATCCTGTGACCATTCTACAGAGCTGTCCACTCTGATGATCTGCTCAAATACATGAATGTCCTCAAGTTCATGCAGTGTTTCCATTGTCTGTTTATAATAACTCTTTCTTGTATCTACCTTTGTCACTGCAATTCCGGCAACTTCCAGTTCCGGAGTAATCTGCTTTACTTCATTAAGAAATTCAAACATATTCGCAAGTCCGAACATTCCCCATGGACTTGCCTCAACAGGAATAATTACCCGGTCTGATGCACAAAGGATATTCATCACCCAACCACCCAGCGTAGGAGGTGCATCAATCAGAATATAGTCATAATTTCCTGCATCCTTTATCTTCTGAATGCATTTTCGCAGGATAAATTCTCTCTGCCATTTTGTAAAAAGTTCATATTCTATAGAACTCATCAATGTAGACGATGGTATCAGATCCAGATTTTCGTAGGGAGTATGTACCACATAACCGCTGAGCTCTTCCTGTTTTCCGATTGCGCAATACAGATTCTTCTCTCCTTTCGCCTGCTCCAGCACCCAGTTCTCCGGAAAAAAAGCAAGAGAAAGATTTAACTGCATATCTCCATCGATCAGAAGAACCTTTTTCCCTGCCTGAGCCATCGCCGCTCCAAGGTTTGAACAGGTTGTGGTTTTTCCACTTCCACCCTTATTATTTGTAAAACATATCGTTATGGTTTTTCCCATGGAACTGTCTCCTTTACCACTTACTTTACTTGTATTATAGGAGATTTATCATATAGATTCAACTGTTTTCCTCATCTTCGCAACCCTGTAACTCATTTGCATTGCCGGACAAACATTTCTTTGATTCCCAAATAAGCCTTGATTTTTGTTTTTTGTGTTATAGTATTTATATACTTGATATATAGTTTTTAAAACTATGTTATATTGTTTTCATTGTATTTATCTGAATGAATGGAGGCGTTTTTATGAAATTTAAATTAAAAGATCCCGGAAGTGCGATCACTCATGGTATTGCCCTTCTTCTCGCTGCAGTCGGAGCAGTTCCTCTTATTATCAAGGCAGCGCGTTCTTATGATGTGCTCCATATTGTTGCTTTAAGTATTTTTATCCTTACCATGGTTCTGCTCTATGCAGCCAGTACCATTTATCATTCTGTAGATTCTACAGAGAAGGTCAATCGACGGCTGCGAAAAATGGATCACATGATGATTTTTGTGATGATCGCCGGAAGCTATACTCCTGTATGCCTGATCGTCCTTCATAACCGCATTGGATATATTCTGTGCGCGCTGGTATGGAGTATTGCAGTCCTCGGCATTATCTTAAAGGGCTGTTGGATTACCTGTCCCAAATGGTTGTCCTCTGTACTGTATATCGCCATGGGCTGGCTGTGTGTACTGGCATTTGTTCCAATCTTCCATGCACTCCCACGTGCAGGATTTGACTGGCTTCTTGCAGGCGGAATCATTTATACCATCGGTGGTGTGATCTATGCATTAAAAGTTCCGCTTTTTAATTCCAGACATAAGAATTTTGGTTCCCATGAGATCTTTCACATCTTCGTTATGCTTGGAAGTGCCTGCCATTTCATTGTCATGTACTTTTTTTGTTGCTCCACTACCTGTATAACCGTCAATTTGCCAATAAACAAAACAAGGGGTTGCAGCACCGGATTTTTTCCGGTGCTACAACCCCTTAACAATACAATTTTCTCTGCTGCAGCATAATCCCTGCAGGAAAGCTTTTATATTACACAGCTACTCTTCTTTCCGGATACAATCCATAGGATCCATATCCCACGCCAAAATATCCATAATAGCTCTTCGCCTCTGCGAACAGCGGATCATATACTCTGCCTCCGATTTCAGCCCAGCAATGACCGCTTCCGTCAGTTGCCGTTGTATCTACGCAGACATAAACATTCTTATATCCAAGAGCCTTTGCAAGATAGGCAAACGAACAGGCATCTGAGAAACAGTCCCCGCCTTTTCCGCTCAGTATCAGATAATCGTTTGCATATAACGCAGGCCATGCAGTCTGATTATAAAATGTTCTTCTGGTATCGTAATAATGCTGATACATTACCCATCTGAAACAGGTTTCAAATTTCTCACTTTTTGACATACTCGGTTTTGTGATCTTGCTGACAACATCCTTTGCTCTCTGCAAAGTCTCATACTCATACGCTTTGGTGGAATTCATTTTCTTTCCATTTGGATAATAAATCGTCTTTCCTTTTTTCCAGGCTTCCAGAATTCCCTTTTCTGTACAATAATAAATTGTATTTCCAACTTTAACTGTTTTCGTTCTCAGAACACCCTTGTCACTGAAATAGTAATATTTTCCGCTGATTTTCTTAACGCCACTGTAACGTATTCCATTGGAACCAAAATAATATTTCTTGTTATTGTATTTGATCCATCCGGTTTTCATAAATCCTTTTGGACTGAAATAATAAACTTCACCATGAATTTTACGCATTCCTGTAAGATACTGTCCATCTTTAAAATATTTCTTATTTTTTGTTCCATACTCATACCAGCCATTTTTCACCTCCGGTATGGGTGTTGGTGCAGGTGTCTCGATTGGTGTTACATCCGGAGCCGGTGTTTCAATCGGGATCGGTGTTACAGTAACATCCGGTACTTCTGCTGCCATGGCCGGAACACTGCCCATCACACATACTGCGCATACTGCAAGCCATTTTGTCATCTTTTTCATTTTCTCTTATCCTCCTTATCTGACGGGTTCAGAAGCTCAGCAACTCCAGTTTTTTATTTCTGGTAAATTGTTTAATCTCATATTCACGTCTCATCGCTTCTTCTTTTGTTGAAAATCCTTCATAATATACAAGTGTAACCGGTCTTTTGGTCCTTGTATATTTCGCGCCGTTCTTTCCCTCGTTGTGTGCTTTCATACGTTTTTGTAGACAGTTTGTCCACCCTGTATAAAGAGTCCCATCTGCACATTTAACAATGTAAGTATAATTCATCATAATCACCCGACAGTCATATATTATAATCAAGCAACTGTCTTATTGTCTGGAATTGCATTATTTGAAATTTTTTATAGTTTATGTAAAGGACAACTGCTATCTTTTGCGGTCGTCCCTGTTTCTATAATAAACAGTCGGTTTAAAACACGTATATCATCCGGACACATATTCTTTCTGACAGCCAGATCTCTCAGCACCAGAAATACCAATATGTCAAAAAAGCAGGCAGGGAAACCGACTGCGGATTTTCTTTCCCACCTGCTTTATTATACGTTTATTTTCTTATTTTGTGAATATCATTTTTCGAAGATTCCAGAGATTTCCCCTGAATTTTCCGCCTTTTACCTTTAGCTGCAGATCTTCACGATCCGGATAATATCTGGTTGAGAATACAATCTCTCCATCATTCAGATAAAGTTCCACTGCAGAAGTATCTGCAAGAATCCGGATATTGTTCAGTTCACTGACTTTCGCTTTCCGCTTATTTCTTCCTGCACCCGCAATTTCAGAAAATCCAATCTCCGCAATTTCATTTTCATATTTAAAGAGCATCTGTCCGCCCATACTGATCTGAAAACTTCTGTCTGTCACTGCAATATCTTCAATTAACAGATCAAAACCTTCATTTACTTCTACACGAACCTCAACAATTGATTTTTCATCATCAAGAATTGTTTTCTCTTTTCGGAGTCTCTCCAGTTCTTTTGCCGGATACTGGAATATTTTTCCATCCTTTACCCTCAGTTCCCGCGGTACGGTAAGACAATGCTGCCAGCCTTCATCAATGGTTTTATTGGTATATTCCTCCTCTGCATCCGGCATTCCCATCCATCCTATCAGAAGTCGCCTTCCGCTGTTATCTGTAAAGGTCTGTGGAGCATAAAAGTCAAATCCCATATCCCACTCACGAAAGTCTCTTTCATCTACAGAGCCATCCTCTTTTACCGGAAAATAGCCTGACTGATAGATATTCTGAAAACGAAATTCTTCCCTCTTCAAGCCCTGTGGTGATACAGACAGAAATTTCTTCCCGTCCAGTTCGAAATAGTCCGGGCATTCCCACATATAGCCAAAAGCTTCCGGTGTGGTTATTATATGTTTAAATTTCCATTCTTTCAGATTTTCTGATTCATAAACCAAAACTGCACCTTTATCTCCCTTAAGACGTCCACCAAGAACCATAAAATACCTGTCGTTTTCTTTCCAGACTTTCGGGTCTCTGATATGACAGGTAAACTCTTCCGGATATTTTTCAAAAGAAATTATCTCTTCTTTATCTCCGAAATGAATTCCGTCCTCACTTTCTACATGAAGCGTACTGGTCTCACGTCCTTCATTAATATAATCATAATCACCGTCAATCTTTACATTCCCGGTGAAAAACAAATGAAGTTTTTCACTCTCTGCCAATGCAGACCCGGAATAGACACCATGACAGTCATAAGGAGAATCCGGATAAAGAGCTGTCCCTTCGTATTTCCAGTCTACCAGATCTTCGCTTGTATAATGTCCCCAGAATTTCAGTCCGCCTTCCACATCAAAGGGAGCGTATTGAAAAAACACATGATATCTGCCTTTATACCAGCATAGTCCATTTGGATCATTGAGCCATCCGACCGGCGGCATCAGATGATGTCCAAGCCGGAATCTTCCTTCTGTCAGATCTGCGTTCTTTTCAATTACTTTTATATTTCTTTCAAGAACTTTAGTTAGCGTACTCATTTCACAATCTCCAATACTTTATCTGATGGTGTTACCGATCTTCCGACAGAATTTTCACATCTTTATAATCATCCGAATTCGTTACAATAAGAGGAGTCGTCACATCGTATCCTGCTGCCTTAACTTTCTCCATATCAAAGGAAACCAGAAGCTGGCCTTTCTTTACGTGATCTCCATTCTTTACATGAGATGTAAAATATTTTCCATTCAATTCCACTGTATTGATCCCGACATGGATCAGAAGCTCCATACCACTTTCCGTACTTAAACCAACTGCATGCTTTGTATCAAAAACAGTCTCAACCACAGCATCACATGGAGCAACAACTTCACCCTTCGATGGAATTACGGCAATTCCTTTTCCAAGTACTTCCGAAGCAAATGTAGCGTCATTTACCTGGGAAAGCAAAATCGCAGTTCCTTCTGATACACTATAAAGCACAGAATCATCTGCATTGCTTTTTTCTGTTGTTGATTTATCTCCCACAGCTTCAACACTTTCTGTCTTTTCAGAAACATTAGTGTCCTTATATCCAAACAACCAGGTAAGTACAAAGGCAGCACCAAATGCAATCACAAACATAAGAATATAAGAAACCGGGTTATTCAGACAAAGAAGAATTCCAAAGATACCGGTTACGCCAGTTCCCGTAGCCCCCAGTCCTGTAACAGATGCAAACAGTGCACCAAATGCACCACCAATACATCCCATCACAAATGGTTTTCCAAAGCGAAGGTTAACACCAAAGATCGCAGGTTCAGTAATTCCCATACAGGCACTTAATGCAGACGGAACTGCCATTGATTTAATCTTCTGATCCTTTGTCTTAAGTGCTACTGCAAGAGTGGCTCCACCCTGTGCAATATTCGCTGCAGAAGCAAGAGGCAGCCAGTAGGTAACTCCAAATTTAGACAACTGCCCAAGATCAATGATCGTGTACATATGGTGAACACCGGCAACCACCGTCGGTGCATAAAACGCACCCATAATAAAACTTCCGATACCAAATGGCAATGCGATCAGCCACTGAATCCCATTCAGAAGTCCGTTCTCAACAGTAACAAAGATAGGTCCGATAATGGATAATGTCAGATATCCTGTTACAAAGACACTTACAAGCGGAGTAACAAACAGATCAAACATTGCCGGCACTACTTTGTGAAGTCTCTTCTCAATCTGAGCCAGTACCCATACTGCAATGATAACCGGAATTACATGCCCCTGATATCCGACCATATCAATAGAGTAAAGTCCAAACCATACTTTCTGAGTTGCTTTAACACCTTCTGTGGCAACTGTCCATGCATTCTGGAGATTTGGATGAATCATGATCATACCGATAACTGCACCCAGATACGGGTTTGCACCAAACACTTTAGCACCGCTGTATGCGATGAGGATTGGCAGGAACGTATATGCCGTATTACTGAAAAGCTGTGCAAATGTATAAATAGAACCGCTGGTATCAATATTCAAAAATCCATTGTTTACCATGAAGTTCAGTGCTTCCATAATTCCCATCAGGAAACCGCTTGCAACAATTGCAGGAATAATCGGCACAAAAATATCTCCAAGTGTCTTGATCAGTCTCTGCACCGGATTTGCCCTGGAAGCCGCAACTTTTTTCAGCTCTTCTTTACTGCTCTCAGAAACTCCTGCAATCCGGATGAACTCATCATATACTTTATTAACTACACCTGTTCCCAGAATGATCTGCATCTGTCCCTGCGCAAAGAAAACACCTTTTACGCCTTCAATGTTCTCAACATATTCCTTATCAGCCTTTGAATTATCACTGATAACCAGGCGAAGACGTGTGGCACAATGAGCTGCGGAAATAATATTTTCTTTTTTACCGATATGGTCATATATCTCCTGTGCTGTTTTTCTGTAATCCATAATATCCTCCTTTTATGGAATCGTTCTCATATAAATGTACACTTTGAGATTCTCACATATTCAACAAATTTCACTTGTTAATCTTATAAAAATACCTTTTAACCTTAATATCATCTTATACCATTCCAAATTTACTCTGATATCTCATTATAACTCAGCAGATGTCTTGCACTCTCACGATATTTCTTATCTGATCACCGATATGTATTTCCTATGGATTGTATGTACTTTTTATGGAATCGTTCTCATATATGCTATTATATCTGGGCGTTTTTTTATTTGTAAATATGTAACATATCACAAATATTATATACATTTTTTATATATTATTTCCAAAACACTCCCTTTAATAATATGTAAATTAATATATGTAAATCCAATTATCCGGAAAAAAAGAACTCTGATGATTGCCTCAGAGTTCCTCTTTCATGTTCAGTCATATATTTCGGTGAGACTCTCTGAGTACCACCTTACATCCCATTTTTATTTCTTTATGTACAGATGATGTTTCCTTAGATTCTATCAAATCTACCAGCACTTTTGCTGATTCCATTCCACTTGTCTTATAAAAAAAATGTACAGTAGTCAGCTTTGGTTCTATGATCTTTCCCAGAAAACTGTCTCCCATTCCGGCAATCTGAACCTGTTGAGGAATCTGATATCCGTTCTCCTTCAGCCAATTTGCCGCTCCAACTGCCATGGTATCTGTTGCACAGATCAATGTATCTACATCGGGATGCTCCGTAAAAAGTTCTTTCGCTTTCTCATATCCTGACTCTAATGTGAAATTTCCGCATTTTACACATCCACTTTCCAATGTGATCTGATTTTCTCCAAGAACCTTCTCCACACCTGATTTTCGCTGCCTGCCAACTGCCTCATCTTTATCCGTAACTGTAATATATCCAAACTTCTTTCCTGTCTTCACCATCTGTTCAGTAAGATTTACAGCAGCCTTATAATCGTCCTGAAAAATACATGGATAACCATCCAGCTGTTGTCCAAGTAAAACAATCGGAACTTTAAATCCCTTCATCATTTCCCTGTGCTGTTTTGTCAATATGGTGGCAATAAAAATAACACCATCGACCTGATTATCCCTGAACAGCGAAAGATATTTCAATTCTTCTTCAACACTGTTATTTGTATTTGCCAGTATCAGCTGATATCCTTTTTTAGTAAGTATGTCACTGATTCCGGCAACTTCCCGGCTGATCGTATTGGAATCTATCTTTGGCAGAATTACTCCGACCAGTTTTGTCTTCTTAGTACGCAGCCTCTGCGCCTGTGAAGAAGGCTGATACCCGGTTTCTTCAATAACTCTGCTGATATTTTTTTTCTTTTCCTCACTGACATAACCATTGTTCAGATACCTGGATACGGTAGCTCTGGAGACCCCTGCCAGTTTGGCAATCTCATTAATATTCATATAAAAAGCTCCTCTTTCATGCTGTCTGTATAATTTCCGAAAGTATTTTTATAACCAGCAGTATTTTATGATGCTAGAGCGTGTCTGAAAAATGCTTTCCGCAAGATGTATGTCACAATTTGTGGGAGATTTTGCCCCTAATCTGATATCCACGAATTGTTAACTGCTGAATCACTACATATTTTGTATTATACTACACATATCATTTCTGTTGCAAATATCAAAGTACTGTTTATACGTTACTGTCTTGGCCCTATACCAAATTAAGGGCTGCCGATCTACGGCAGCCCTGTTTTTTTTCTTCTATTTCATTATGGAAGATATTCAATCGGATCTATTGGTTCTCCATCCTTTTTCATTGCAAAATAAAGATTGGTTCCTTCTGTGCTGTAATATTTTGTAGGCTGTGCAATATATCCTATCGTCGTTCCCTTTTTAATTGTATCTCCTTCTGACACTGTCAGATCTGTAAGCTGTCCATAAACAGCCTGATATCCATTTCCAAGTTCCATTGTCAGTGTAGTACCCGTCTGCGCATTCTGCTCTATAGAATAAACCTTGCCATTAACAGCAGCTACCACAGGTGCTCCCTCTACTGCACCGACAGCAATAGCCGGACTCAATTTATACTGATCAAGCGTCGGAAAATAAGTAGTCTGATCCATACTGTAATCAAGGAGAACATTTCCATTCACCGGCCACTCCATTAATGTATCTTCCGAAAAATTTACTGTCGCAAGATTCAGGCCGATGCCGAAACATCTGTTGCTTCATCTGCCTGATCTTCTGATATCGTCTGGGATTTCATATTTGCATTTACTGATGATTCTTCTGCCTGCTGAGAATTTACAGCATTGTCAGTCTTATCCACATCTGCAGTATTATCTGATTCATTATTATCCACAGTATTCTGAGCTGTTTCCCCATACATTCCTTGTTTTTGGAATGTAACCTTTGTATCATCCAAATCTTCCCCGTCATCGGATATCCACTGATTTTCTGACTCCACATGATTCGTTCCTGCATCTTCACTCAATTGTTCTTCCGTATCCTGTGTACTTTCACCGACATTTTCTGTTTTTTCTTCAGGAGTTTTCTCTTTGACCGGGGAGGTACCTAACTGATAAACTGTAATTCCCAATGCTGCTACAGCGGCCAGTCCAACGGAATTGGCAATGATTCTTGTCACTTTGTTATTCATCATATTCCTTTCACCTCTGTTTTCATCTTCATATCTATAGGGTGTCCAGAATATTCGTATCTATCAGCAATTTACAGATTTTATGTTCAGCACATCCATCTCAGGAAAATAATATTGTAAGATCTCTTTTGCATTCGCAGACTCCTTTGCCATCTCATTCCCTCCATATTGTGAAAATCCTAATCCATGACCTTTTCCTCTACATAAAAATCGTATTTCCTTTCCAGACTTCTGAATTGTAAAATTTGAGGACGTGAGTCCCATTCCTTTTCTGAATGCCTCGCCTTCCAACACTTTCCCGTCAGCCAGAATTTCTGTAACATAACCGGCACTGTCCCTGGATTTTATTTCAATTCTTTCCGGAAGGACATTTTTATTTATGTATACACTATTCAAATAATCTTTTGCATTTTTATCCACAAGACTGTGTACGGATCTGAGATACGAATCATCTTCGTTGTGGAAAACTTCCATTCCATCTCTTGTCTGTCCTGCACTTAATTCATGATAGGGAACTAACTTTAATTCTTTATTCCATACAATGACTTTTCCTTCTGTTTCTGTTACTGCTTTTTCGTACTTATTCTGTAAAATTACACAAGCCAGGGATTTCTCCTCCATCTCTTTCTTTATCTGACATAAAGTTATTGCCAGATTTTTCTCCTCTTTCATTGTCCGGTAAAAATTTGATCTTGCTATGATTGTTTGTGCTTTTATAGTCTCAATTTCATATTTGTCTTCAATCTGCGATGAAACGATCACCGGCAGAAGCATTTCCACATTAAATTTTTTATTGATCAATGTAGTGTTGGCACCATTAAAAATAAATTGTAACTATATAGGGAACAAAAAACAGAGCAAAGATTCCCGTTGTTCCAGGGAAAAAAGACTTTCTCATATCAGACCATCATTATAAACTTCTTCTTTTTAG
>ENA-OQIO01000317-OQIO01000317.1-human-gut-metagenome-genome-assembly--contig:-NODE-317-length-26187-cov-2.169455_pt1 | contig 26187 bp, 33 predicted proteins | sample MGYA00242573_ERZ504737 | MGnify/ENA primary metagenome ERZ504737 (study PRJEB26092, sample SAMD00036203) | human gut metagenome | host: Homo sapiens | study: EMG produced TPA metagenomics assembly of...
TGGGAAAGCGTGGAAGGCTTTAATGAATGTGTAAGAGAAAAAGGCGTTTTCCCTCACAGTACTTCGCAGGAGTGAGAAAAAGGCGCTGATTTATGTCTGCCGGTTCTCAAGCCTTGAAAGAGATCTGAAGAAACCTGGTGTTGCGAGTTTCATAAAGAAGTATGGGTATGAGAGTACAGATCCTGCATATGCACTTGAGAGACTGAGAAGCCGCCTGGCCCAGAGAGAAGATTTTCCTCATGAAATCGGATTATTTCTGGGATATCCGCTGGGAGATGTGATTGGATTTATCAAGAATGCAGGGCAGAACTGTAAATGTGTAGGTTGTTGGAAGGTTTACTGCAATGAATGTGAGGCAATAAAGGCTTTTGCCAGATTTAAGAAATGTACCAGCGTGTATGTACGTCTCTGGAATCAGGGAAGAAGTGTACGTCAGCTGACGGTGGCAGCGTAAGGAAGAAGCTATATACAGTAATATAGCAGGGATGGAGAGTTCGTTTAAGAATCAGTATAATAGAAAAGCCGTATGACTTTTTTATTATAATATAAATCATGGCTTTGCGGCAAAGAAAAAGCAGAGCGAATTTAAGGAGGATTTTAATCATGAGTAAAGTAGCAGTTGTATATTGGAGCAGCACAGGAAACACAGAAGCAATGGCAAATGCAGTTGCAGACGGAGTTAAGGGAAAAGGCGGCGAGGCTGTTCTTCATACTTGTGAGGATTTTGACGGATCTAAAGTAACTGAATATGATGCAATTGCTTTTGGATGCCCGGCAATGGGAGATGAAGTTCTGGAAGATACAGAGTTCGAGCCGATGTTTGATGGATGTAAAGATGCCCTGAAAGGAAGAATATCGCTCTGTTTGGTTCTTATGGATGGGGAGACGGCGAATGGATGCGTAACTGGAAGAGTCCTGTAAAGAAGCAGGTGCAAATCTTGTATGCGACAGCGTGATCTGCCAGGAAGAGCCAGATGATGAAGCTACAGATGCTTGCAAAGCTTTAGGTGCTGCATTAGTATAACAGAATAGATAAGATAAGAAATACCGGGAGACTGTCTGCATGAATATGCGGCAGTCTTCTTTTTTCGGTTGATAATATTTACAGAAACTGTTTTGGGGATTATACTATTTATTAATAGTGAGTTCAGTTTTATAGACATTTACAGGCAGTCGCAATGTACAGGCGGAGATGGCGGCGTTTGGGCTGAAATGATTTTTATAAAAAATATAAAATAAGGGAGATACAACAATGAATCAGAGAGAAAGAATGTTAAGCGGACTTCCATATAAAGCATGGCTAGATGGTCTGGAGGAAGACAGACAGGCATGCAAGCAGAAAATCTATGATTTAATCAGCTGCCACCATCCAGACAGAGTAAGGAAGCGCCTCAGATGATCAAGAATATTTTTGGAAAAACAGGCGAAAATGTCTGGGTGGAAGCACCATTCCACTGTGACTATGGCTGGAACATTGAAGTAGGTGAGAATTTCTATTCCAATTATAATCTGACAATCCTTGATGTGGGAAAAGTAACATGTGGAAAAAATGTTCAGATTGCGCCAAATGTCTCCATTTATACAGCGGGTCATCCGGTTCATCCGGACAGCCGTAATTCAGGATATGAATACGGAATTCCTGTAACAGTGGGAGATAATGTATGGATCGGCGGAAATACAGTGATTCTTCCGGGTGTTACCGTTGGAAGTAATGTAGTGATCGGTGCAGGAAGTGTAGTATCCAAAGATATCCCGGATAATACGATCGCAGCTGGAAATCCATGTAAAGTAATCCGCGAGATTACAGACGAAGACAGAATCTATTACTTTAAGAAACAGAAATTTGATGATGAGGCGTGGGAAGAAGTAAAGAATAAAAATAAATAGCAGAACTGACAGTTTGCCTATGCCAAAATCCCGAGACATACTTTGCGAAGCGTGTTGCTGTGAACGGAGTGAACAGTAATCAATTCCACAAAATACAGGTAAATAATAGACAGGAGATGATGCATTCATCTCCTGTTTATGTTACAATGAATATGATAAATATGGGAGTTGTTCAGTAATGGAGCAATTTGCAGATATCAGGGTGGATAGAGTGAATATACAGATGGAGGCAGAAGATGCTGACAGAACAGAAATTTGACATTATCTGAAAAAGGAGAGAGAAAATGAGTCTGAAAATTGAAAAGAAAAATGAAGGAACAAAAGATATGGTATTTTTGACCGGGAGATTAGATACAGCAACTGCACCTGAATTGGATACTTTTGCCGAGAAAGAGTTGATCAATACTCAGGAACTTGTATTGGATTTTGCAGGGCTTGAATATATTTCATCAGCCGGCCTGCGTGTTATTCTGAAAATGCAGAAATTTATGAATGTAAAAGGAACTATGAAATTGATTCATGTGAGTGATATCATACAGGATGTATTCGATATTACGGGATTTGCAGACATACTGTCAATCGAATGACTGTGGCTGTAAAGATACAGAACTGCACAGCGAAAAGGAGGATTCTATTTACCTGAACTGAATGAAGGAAGGAGAAGTGGATTTGAAAAGTATTACAGAAGAAGCAAAAATAGAGAATATAGCGGTAATTACAGATTTTGTAAATTCCATACTGGAAGCAAATGGATGTTCTGCAAAAGTACAGATGGAGATAGATATTGCGATAGATGAGATATTTGGCAATATTGCTATTATGCTTATACGCCAAAAACCGGAGAGGCAACTGTACAGGTTGAAATAAAGAATTTTCCTGAAAGACTGGAACTGACGTTTATAGACAAAGGCATTCCTTATAATCCATTAGAAAATAAAGATCCGGATGTTACCCTGGATATAGAGAAAAGAAAAATCGGGGGGCTTGGAATTTTTCTGGTTAAGGAAATGATGGATGAGGTTTCATATGAATATGCAGACGGGAAAAATATATTGAAATTAAAAAAGAATTTATAGATTTCATACATTGTAAGTGTATATTGCTATTCATGAACTTTTGAATAACTGCGCGTCGCATTATAGTTACTGTAGAGTGGACAGCAGCGATTTATGTGCTCATATGTTGCAAAATGACAGAAAAGAGGAGTTTTTGCGCATGACAATTCGGAAAATGTATGATATGATGAACTTATAAATATCAATTTGTAACTGTAAAAATATTATATTGTAAAAAAAACACACATAATTACCCACAAAATAAGAAATTTAGACGCAAGATTGTTCGAGAAATCAACTTGTCGGCACACTAACAGGAAATATGGGTAGAAAATATCTGTAAGAAATATGTATAAAATAATATGTAATCAGGAAGGAGATATAAATTATGGGATTGATCAAAGCAGCAGCCGGTGCATTTGGCGGAACAATGGCAGATCAGTGGAAGGAGTTTTTTTACTGCGATGCAATAGATAAAGATGTTCTGGTTGTAAAGGGTGAGAAGAGAGTAGGCGGACGTTCTTCCAACAAAAAAGGCAGTGATAATATTATTTCAAGCGGTTCCGGAATTGCTGTTGCAGATGGTCAGTGTATGATCATCGTAGAACAGGGAAAGGTTGTGGAGGTTTGTGCAGAACCCGGACAGTTTACCTATGATGCATCCACAGAACCAAGTATTTTTGCCGGAAGTCTGGGAGAGGGGATCCACAGGACTTTTGATACAGTAAAGAAGCGTTTTACATTTGGCGGCGATACAGGCAAAGACCAGAGGGTTTATTATTTTAATACAAAAGAACTGGTAGATAATAAATTTGGAACAGCAAATCCAATCCCATTCCGGGTAGTTGACAGAAATATCGGTCTTGACATAGATGTATCTGTGCGCTGTAATGGAGTATATTCTTATAAGATTGTCGATCCGCTCCTGTTTTATACAAATGTGTGCGGAAATGTTGAACAGCAGTATGACAGAGAAGAAATTGAAGTTCAGTTAAAGACAGAATTTGTAAGTGCTCTTCAGCCTGCATTTGCAAAAATCTCAGAACTTCAGATCCGTCCAAGTGCCATTCCGGGACATGTTCTGGAATTATGCGATGCCATGAATGAAGCCCTTACGAAAAAATGGCAGCAGACCAGAGGTCTTGCGGTTGTTTCCATTGCCATGAATCCTGTGACTCTTCCGGAAGAGGATGCACAGCTTATCAAAGATGCACAGAAGAATGCCATTCTCAGAGATCCGACTATGGCAGCAGCGACACTTGCCGGTGCTCAGGCAGATGCAATGAAATCAGCAGCTCCAACACTGCAGGTGCTATGACCGGATTTATGGGAATGGGCATGGCAGGTCAGGCAGGTGGAGCGAATATGCAGAATCTCTATCAGATGGGGGCACAGCAGCAGGCAGCACAGAATATGCAGCCGGCATCCGGGGCAGGAACATGGAAATGTGAATGTGGTGCAGAGAATACAGGAAAATTTTGCTCTGAATGCGGTAAACCGAAACCGCAGCAGGAAGAGTGGATATGTAGCTGCGGCGCAGTAAATACAGGAAAATTCTGTTCTGAATGCGGAAGCCCAAGACCGGCAGGAAAGTGGACATGCAGTTGTGGTGCGGTAAATACAGGAAAGTTCTGTGCAGAGTGTGGAAAGCCAAGACAGTAAAATACAGCAGGGGGAGGAATGGCTATGTCTGATCTGAGAGAATATAAATGCCCTGCCTGTGGCGGTGCAATAGAATTTGACAGTAAGTCCCAGAAAATGAAGTGTCCATACTGTGATACAGAATTTGAACTGGATACATTAAAAGAACTGGATGAGCAGATGGAGCGTGAAGCCGGACAGCAGGATGATCTGTCAGGATGGCAGACAGATGCCGGTGGAGAATGGCAGGAAGGTGAGACAGATGGAATGAATGTCTATACCTGTCAGTCCTGTGGTGGTGAGATTATCGCAGATGAGAATACAGGAGCATCAAATTGTCCGTATTGTGGAAATCCTGTAATTATGACAGAGAAGTTTAAAGGTGCATTAAGGCCGGATCTGGTGATTCCGTTCAAATTGGATAAGAAAGCGGCAAAAGAAGCATATTACAGGCATATTAAGGGAAGAACATTTTTGCCAAAAGCATTTCGCAGGGAAAATCATATTGATGAGATTAAGGGGCTGTATGTTCCGTTCTGGCTTTTTGACGGTGATGTTGATGCTGATGTGCGTTATAAGGCGACAAAGGTAAGAATGTGGAGTGACCATGATTATGATTATACGGAGACCAGCTACTATTCTGTGGAGCGAAGCGGAGAGATGACATTCGTTTCTGTACCTGTAGATGGATCAGAAAAGATGGCAGATGATTTGATGGAATCCATTGAACCATTTAAAATTTCAGAGTCTGTGGATTTTCAGACCGCATATCTTTCCGGATATCTGGCAGATAAGTATGATGTCAGTGAAAAAGAGAGCATCAACAGGGCACATGATCGTATGAAAAAGAGCGCAGAGGAAGTACTGGCAGATACAGTGAAGGGTTATGCTTCTGTTGTTCCCGAAAATACAAACGTAAATATTTCAGGCGGAAAAGCACAGTATGCACTGTATCCGGTATGGATTCTGAATACAACATGGAAAGATAAGAAATATATATTTGCAATGAACGGACAAACCGGAAAAATGACAGGAGACCTTCCGATTGACAGGGGAATTTATTTGAAATGGCTTGCCGGACTGACCGCTGTATTTACGGTTGTTTTGTGCCTTGCCGGACTGCTGATTTTTTAGGGGAGGACGAAAGATATGCTGAAGAAAAAGATCATACCTGTATTTCTGGCTTCTGTTCTTACTGTATCAGGTACAACAGGATTTGTGACGGAAGCATTTTCAGAAAATGTTTATGCGGCAGAAGAAGTGCATACAGAAAGGCTGGCAGATTTTGCAGATCTGTTAGATGATGGGCAGAAAGAAGAACTGGAGGCGAAACTGGATCAGGTCAGCGAGGACTACGGCTGTGATGTTGTGGTTGTCACAGAGGAGACTCTGGATGGTGCAGTTCCGCAGGATTATGCAGATGATTTCTTTGATTATAATGACTATGGCATGGGAGAGGACAAGAGTGGTATATTGTTTTTGATAACCATGTCAGAACGTAAGCGGTGTATCTCCACACATGGAGAGGCTATTCAGATTTTTACTGATGCAGGACAGGAATATATGACGGATAACTTTGTGTCATATTTATCCGATGGTGAGTATTATGAGGGCTTTATGAAGTTTGCTGATCTGTGCGAAGAATTTATCATTCAGGCACAGAGCGGAGAACCGTACGATGTAGAAAATCTGCCGGAGGAAACCATCCCTTTTTATATGATATTTCTCATTTCGCTTGTGGTCGGATTTGTGATCGCGCTGATCGTAACCGGAGTAATGAGAAGCCGGATGAAGACTGTACATATGAAGCCGGATGCAGCAGATTATATGAAAGACGGAAGTCTTCATATTAACAGAAGCCGGGATATATTTCTGTATCATCAGGTCACACGTACGGCGAAGCGAAGGAAGAGAGTTCCGGTGGCGGTGGAAGCAGTACCCATACAAGTTCTTCGGGTGAGACGCATGGGGGTTCCAGTGGATCATTTTAACTGACTGGCATGACATATAAAAATCCTGATCTTTTATATTATTTTATGGGATAACCATAAAATGACAGGAAAGATTGGGATTTTATTTTGCGCAATTACGGATACCGGTTGCAAGACATCAGAGAATATGATACAGTACAAGGTGGTTTGTTTTGTGTAGAGACAGTTGTCCGGCAAAAAGAAAATAAACTGCGAAGCGGATTGCAAATATCCGCCTGACGATAACAGATTTCTGCACAAAAGAATTATAAAATGAAATAAAAAACAGAAATAATGGAGAGGACATGAAAAAATACGTTGATAATTTTATGCAATACCGGTTTCTTTTGTCAGAACTGGTAAAAAAAGGGATTAAGCTGAAATACAGACGTTCTTATCTGGGAATGATATGGTCTATGTTGGAGCCGCTGCTTACCATGATCGTGCTTACAATTGTATTTGGTACTTTGTATGGAAATACAGACAGGACCTTTCCTGTATATATCCTGACCGGACGACTCCTGTACAGTTTCTTTTCACAGTCCACCAAGGCCGCTTTGAAATCTATACGTCAGAACTCGGCAATGATCAAAAAGGTATATGTACCCAAATATTTGTATCCGCTGTCCAGTGTGCTTTTTAACTATGTGATCTTTCTGATCTCACTGATCGTACTGGCAATGGTGAGTGTGATACTTGGTGTAAAGCTACGTTCTATCTGCTTCAGGCACCAATCGCACTGATACTGATTCTTATTATGTCATATGGATGCGGAATGATCCTGGCAACAATAGGTGTATTTTTCAGAGATATGGAATATCTCTGGTCTGTAGCACTTATGCTGGTTATGTATACATGTGCGATTTTCTATTATCCTGAAAAGCTTTTGAAGAGTGGATGGGCATGGATACTGAAATATAACCCATTGTATTGTGTGATTGATATTTTCAGATGTTCAGTATTTGGAAAAGCAATGAATATTCATTATTTTGCATATGCACTTATCTTTTCCGTTGTGGCAATGGTGATTGGATTATTCTGCTTCAAGAAGAAACAGGATGATTTTATTCTTTACATCTGAGAACTGAGACAGAAAGCTGCAGGGCAGCGGAACGAATTATTTTTGAAAAATAAGGAGAAAAAATGAGCAAACAACCAGCGATTATTGTTGATAATGTGAGTATGAAATTTAATCTCAGCAAAGAGAAAGTAGACAGTCTGAAAGATTATATTATCAAGTCAATTAAAAAAGAGATTAAATATAATGAATTCTGGGCTTTGCAGAATGTGAGCTTTACAGTGGAAAAAGGAGACAGGGTAGGAATCCTCGGACTGAATAGTGCAGGAAAGAGTACTCTTCTTAAGGTTATCGCAGGCGTTTTCAAACCAACAGAAGGTTCAGTTACAAAACATGGGAAGATGGTTCCGCTTCTGGAACTGGGTGCAGGATTTGATCAACAGTATACAGGAAAGGAAAATATTTATCTTTACGGAGCAATGCTTGGATATTCAAAAGAATTTATTGATGAGAAGTATGATGAGATCGTGAAATTTTCCGAATTGAAGGATTTTATTGATGTGCCGATCAAGAACTATTCATCAGGTATGAAATCCAGACTTGGATTTTCGATTGCTACAGTGGTTTCTCCCAAAATTCTGATATTGGACGAGGTATTATCTGTAGGTGATGCGAAATTCCGTAAGAAGAGTGAGAAGAAAGTACTCAGCATGTTTGATTCGGGTGTAACAGTGTTGTTTGTCTCTCATTCTCTGGCACAGGTTCAGAGAATCTGTAATAAGGCGATGATTCTTGAAAAAGGAAAATTGATCGCTTACGGAGATATTGATACGATTTCTGAACAGTATGAGAAAATGACTAACTGACAGGGACAGACAGAGATATCTGTCTGACAGAGAAAAAAATTTAAGAAGTCAGAAATATCCGGAGGAGTATATGACAAACGGATTAAAAAAAGAAGATTCAGCAGCTTTAAAAGGTCTTGCAGTGTTACTGCTGATCTTTCACCACTGCTACCGTCTTGCAGACAGAATCGAAAGATATCAGGTGGATCTGTGCGGGCTGACAACAGAACAGCTTGTTGCTATTGCGGAATGCTGTAAAATCTGCGTGGCAATATTTGCATTTGTATCCGGTTACGGGCTGATGTATGGATATTCGGCTAAAATGAAAAATAAAGAAAAGTATGCAGTATCAGAATGGATATCCGGACATCTTCTTTCCACTATGTCCGGATTCTGGTTTACTGCAGCTGTATCCTATCTTATTTACTTTGGACTGGACTTAAAGGATCCGAGCAAGTGGGGAGAAACCTTTTATGAAAGAGGATTCGCCGTATTTGCAGATATACTGGGAATCTCCGGACTTTTGGAGACTGAAAGTCTTAACGGGGCATGGTGGTATATGAGTGCTGCGTTTGTATTTATTATATTGCTTCCTCTGTTAGATGGGACGATTGAGAAATTTGGAGGCATATTCTGTATTGCAGTTATCTTTTTGCTTCCGAGAATTTTAGGTATTGGATTTCAGGGAGGCTCAAAGCCATATTCATTTCTTTTGATATTTGTGGCAGGAACGTTATGCTGTAAATATAATTTCTTTCAAAAATTGCATGAATACAGGCGGAAAAAATTAAAATTCATCTGTTTGTCTGCTTACTGTGTGCCGGCCTTTTCCTGTACCATAAAATCGACCTGAAAATTTTCTGGGAATTTCGGTATACACTTGTTCCATTCCTGCTGATTCTCTTTTGCGTTGAATATTTGTTCAGGATTACGCCTGTATCCTTGTTCCTTCAGTATCTGGGCAAGCATTCCATGAACATCTGGCTGGTACATACATTTGTGAGAGATTCTCTGGGAAAATATGTATTTGCATTAAAAAAATTCTGGCTGATTCCTGTTGCAGTTCTTGTGATTTCGCTGGGAATCAGTTACTGCCTGGATTTTCTTAAGAAGATTACAGGATATCAGAAACTGATACGGCTGTTACAGAAAAAGGTGACGGAACATTATGCGGTACGGGAATGATTTTTCGAGAGGATCGCAATAGGATTCAGAGTGGACAATAGTGACGGATGGGAGAGCGTATCATGAAAATACTGCAGATTGGAATGGGAAATGTTGCCGGAGGTCTGGAAGCATTTGTGATGAATTACTATAGAGTTCTGGTGCATATGGATATACAGTTTGATTTTGTGTGTATGTATGATAAAATTGCATATGAAGAGGAAATCAGGAAACTGGGTGGAAGGATCTACTATATTCCAAATGTAAAAAAGAACTATCAGGGCTATATAAAAGAACTGAAAAAAATATTAAAAGAAACAAAATATGATGCAGTACATGTAAATATGCTTTCAGCTGCAAATATTGTTCCGTTACGTGTGGCTCATACAATGAAAGTGCCAAAGATAATTGCGCACAGCCACAGCTCTTCCTGTCCCGGACTGATCAGAAAAATCATGGACAACTGGAACAGACCAAAGATTGCAAAATATGCTACTGACAGGATTGCATGCGGAGAAATGGCGGGCAGGTGGCTGTTTGGAGATAAAGCTTTCCAAAGCGGTCAGGTTACGTTGATCAATAATGCCATTCAGGCAGAGAAGTTCAGTTTTTCAGAAAAAGACAGAGATTCACTCAGAAAGGAACTGGATGGGAAAATAAAACAGTGATCGGTCATGTAGGAAGATTGATATTCCGAAGAATCATGACAGAATGCTTGATATTTTCCAACAGATCGTTTCCGAAAAAAAAGATGTGATGCTGTGTCTGGTAGGTCCAAAGGAAGGTCTGTACAAAGAGATAAAAGAGAAAACAGTGCAGAAAGGACTGGAAGATAAGGTATATTTTGCCGGTAAACAGGAGAATATCCGCAGGTATTTATCTGCTATGGATGTTTTTCTGTTTCCGTCTGTTTTTGAGGGTGTGCCATTTGCGCTTATTGAAGCCCAGGCAAATGGACTTGCCTGCGTAATGTCAGAGGCGGTGTCTGAGGAGGCAGTTGTTTTTCCTGAGAGAGTCAGACGGCTGTCACTTGACAGAGATAATATACAGTGGGCGGCAGCAGTGATGGCAATGAGTTCTATGAACAGAGAAGCGGCTGATCTGATAAAGATGCGGCTGTCAGATGCGCATTTTAACATTGAGACAGAGGCAAAACGTTTGAAAGATTTATATTATCATACGAGGTAAATTACAGATGGACAAGATTGATTTTGTATTGCCATGGGTGGATGGATCAGACTCAGCCTGGATAAAGCAGAGAAATGAGTATCTGGGAATTAAAAATGACCAGACACAGGACAGCAGATTTCGGGACTGGGAAAATCTGCAGTACTGGTTCAGAGGTGTTGAAAAATTTGCTCCATGGGTGAATCATATATATTTTGTGACATGGGGGCATATCCCTTCCTGGCTGAATACAGATCATCCGAAGCTGACAGTTGTAAAACACGAGGATATATTCCGAAGCAGTATCTGCCCACATTCAGCAGTCATCCCATTGAACTGAATATGCATCGGATCCGAGGTTTATCCGAACAGTTTGTATATTTTAATGATGATACCTTCATCATAAATAAAATGGAACCGGAAGACTTTTTCAGAAATGGTCTTCCAAGAGACTATTGTATAGAAACAGCGTTGGTACAGGATGATATCAATAATCCGTTTGCCTGCATTCTTATGAACAATGCGGCACTTGTAAATATGCATTATTCAAAGAGAGAAGTGATTGGCAGAAACTGGAAAAAATGGTTTCATCCTGCATATGGAAAAATGGTATTCAGAAATATGCTGATGCTTCCGTACAGGGAGTTTTCCAGTTTTAAATATTCTCATATCTCAAGCTCTTTTTGAAGAGTACCTTTGAAGAAGTGTGGAAGGAAGAGGGTGAAGTGCTGGACAGAGTATGCAGGACACGATTCCGTTCTCCGGGGGATGTAAATCAGTATGTGATGAAATACTGGCAGTATATGGAGGGAAAATATGAACCTCAATCACCGAAAATCGGGAAATTTTTTACCATAGGTCTTCACGACCGGCAGATACATGATGTACTCAGAAATCAGAAGTGTAAAATATTGTGTATAAATGATACGGAAAATATAGGAGATTTCAGACAACAGAAAAGAAATATCAAAGATTCTTTTGAGAGTATCCTTCCCGAAAAGTCTGCATTTGAATTATCTTACAAAGATTCCGGAGGCATGTATGACAAAAAGTGCGATTAAAAAATATACGGAAAGGCTGGGCTTTTTCGGAATGATCCTGCACTATATCGGTCGTTTTATGACAAAAACAGAGCAGCAGGTCATTGGAAAGCTGACTGTGCGTTTTGGAAAAGTAAAGAAAAACCGGCTTGTGTTTAAAAATCGGGAAATGATGGACTGCACAGATAATCCGGAAGCTTTTTATGAATATCTTATAAGTTCCGGGTATAATAAAAAATATGAGATCATCTGGCTGGTCTCTGAAAAAAGAAAATTCAGAAATCAGAATACCGGAAATGTAAAATTTGTAACTGCTGAAAATAAATATGGATGGAGCAGTCCGCTGGCATATTATTATGGTGCTACAGCCGGATTTTTCTTTTATTCTCATAACAGTGCAGGACTGAACAGGTATCGGTGTAAAGGACAGACAGTTGTAAATCTGTGGCATGGGTGCGGTTATAAAGATGCAGAGCAGGGAAAGAAAAAACAGAATATAAAGCCTGATTTTGACTATGCACTTGTTCCCGGACCGGTATTTGTGAAAACGAAATCCGAACTATGGAACTGCGAACCGGACAGGCTGTTAATGATGGATATCCCAGATATGACTGGATGCTGCATCCGTCAATGAGTAAGGATGAAATTCTGGACAGTCTGTTCGGATGGAAAGGGAAAAAAACTGTTCTGTGGATGCCGACTTTCAGAAAAAGTGATCTGGGAGGGTGTGCGGAAAATGAAATTGAGCTTCCCTGTCAGCTTCCGGCAATACAGGATATGAACGAGCTGAAAGAACTGGACAGTTATCTAAGGGAGCAGGAGATTATTCTGATCATAAAGAAGCATCCGCTTCAGACGGAATGGGATGAGAATGAACAGGAGTTTACCAATATACGTTATGTTGCGGAAGCCCTGTTGGAGAAAAAACAGATAAAACTTTATGAACTGATAGGGATCAGCGACGGTCTGCTCTCTGATTACTCGTCAGTGGCAGTAGATTATCTGCTGTTGGACAGACCGCTTGGATATGTGCTTGCGGATTACAATATATATAAAGAAAAAAGGGGATTTGTATTTGAAGATCCGCTGGAATATATGCCGGGTGAGAAAATCTATAATGCCTGTGATATCAGAAAATTTATGAAACATCTGACTGATGGAACAGACAGTTACCGGCAGGAGAGAGCAAAGAATCTGAAACAGATGCACAATAAAACAGAAAACTATTGCAAAAGGCTTGCAGATTATTTACAATTGTAGCTGTTATATGAATGCGAAGAGAACAGTTATCTATTAATGCAATAAAACAGGGAGAATGTAATGGAGAAAAAATAGGATATACACAGGGAACCTTTGATATGTTTCATATAGGACATCTGAACCTGATCAGAAATGCAAAAAAACATTGCGATTATCTGATTGTCGGTGTGAATGCGGATGATCTGGTAGAGTCATATAAAAACAAAAGACCGATCGTTCCGCTGGAAGAAAGGGCAGAGATTGTACGGGCCATCAGATATGTTGATGAGGTGATCAGTGACGACAACCTGGACAAAAGCAGGTATGGGAAAAAGTCCACTTTAATGAAATCTATATCGGAGATGACTGGAAGGGCAATGCACGTTGGGAGAAGACTGGAAAAGAAATGGAAGAGCTGGGCGCTAAGCTGGTATTTCTGCCATATACCAAAGATACATCCTCAACGATGCTTCGTGAGAAATTAAAAGAATTCTAGGGAGCCAGATATGAAAAAAAGAATAAAAAAGAAAATAAAAAAACTGAAAAAATCCATTAACAAGATTAACAAGGTCAGAGTTCAAAAGGGAAGAAAAGCCATGTTGCAGGAGACATGGGCAACTGTGACCTATGGATTATATGATAATCGCAAGATCAGACGCCTTAAGAAATTCCCCCCTGCACTTGTAGAGAATAGAATGCTCTTTGAAACAAATGATGATTTTACGGATAATGGTCGTGCTTTGTTTGACTATCTTATTGAGAAAGGATACAACAAAAAAGTATGAGATTGTATGGCTGGTCCATGAACCGTCTAAATATAAAGAATATCAGTTTGAAAATGTGAAATTTGTGCAGAACTTTAAGAAAGGTTCCACGATCCGAAGAGCAGAAGCATATAAATATGCACTGACATCAAAATATATTTTTTACACCCAGGCTTTTAACTGGATTGGTATGTCGAGAAGAAATCAGCTCTTTATCGATCTCTGGCATGGCTGTGGTTACAAGGCAAATAAGAACGGGCGTAAGGTTTTCTTTGATTATTGTCTGGTACCGGGGGACATTTTCATTAAGACCAAAATGGAATTTTTGGATGTACTTCCAAAAAACTGCTCTCGTTTGGATATCCCCGTTATGATATGATGCTTAAGGGCAGTGAACGTGCAGATGAATATAAAAAGAAACTTCTGAAGGAAACAGACAGCGAGAAACTGATCCTGTGGATGCCAACCTACAGACATGCTTCCAGTGAGCGTCTGAACGAGGAAACCTTAAATAATGAATTCAATATTCCTATCATTGATGATGCAGATAAGCTTCTGGAACTGAATAAGTTCTGTAAGGAGAATCATATTCTTATTGTTATCAAGAAGCATTACCTTCAGGTACCTTATGATTTTGGCGAGAATGTCCTTACCAATATTGTTTATCTGGAGAACAGAGATCTTGCGGATAACGGACTGCAGCTTTATGAGTTTATCAACTGTTCGGATGCGCTGGTTTCTGACTATTCTTCTGTTGCGATCGATTATCTGCTGTTAGACAGACCGCTTGGATTCACACTGGATGATTATGAGGCTTATACGGAATCCAGAGGATGGGTGTTTGATGATCCGCTGGAATATATGCCTGGCGAACATATGTATAATATGCAGGATTTTGAGAATTTCATCCTGGATATTAAAAACGGAAAAGATAATTATAAAGAACAGCGTGCCAGTGTAAGAGCAAAAACACATAATGTGTGTGACAATTACTGCCAGCGTGTGTTGGATTATTTTAACATTACAATGTAATGATATTATAGCAATTCCATAAATTACTGCAAACAATCCAGTCCATCATAGCGTGAAGTCCTGCGTCAGATATCTTTGCCGTGCGTCAGCACGCCTGCAGATATCTTCCTTGTCCTTCACACTCTGCTGAACTGTCTTGATTGCATTATTTTATGGAATTGCTATAGGATACAGATATCAGAAAGTCATAACAGGAGAAAAAGATAAATGAAAATATGTATTTGGTGCACCAAGATATTTGATCTTGGCGGAACTAAGCGAGTTGTCACACTTCTTGCGAATGAACTTGTAAAAGAGCATGATGTGACGATCATGGTATATCAGGACAGATTTAAAGAAGACCGGAATATGTATCATATGAGTGAGGATATCAAGGTTGACTTTATTGATAATAATGAGTTTGTCAATCGACATCATACACCGGCTTTCTGCTGGCGTTATCTTGTTCAGAAACTGAATGCCAAATATGGGATTTTTAATAAAAGAAAAATATAATGATATTCTGGCAGATGCGATTTTCCCGAAAAAGACCAGAGAAAAATGGGTAAAATATTTAAATGAGCAGAATTATGATATTATTATCACAACTGCAAGTTTAAGCCTTCGTCTGGGTATGCTGGCGCCGGAGCTGAATGCAAAGACAATCGGATGGCAGCATAACTGTTATGCCGGATATCTTGATGTTCCTAATGTCGTATTCTGGAAACAGGAATGTCTGCTCCAGGAATATCTGCCGAAGCTGGACAGATACATTGTTCTCAGTGACTATGATAAGCGCGATTACAAAAAATTTCTGGATATTGATACAGAAGTTAAAATTAATCCCCGAAGCTTCGTGAGTGAGAGAAAATGCGACCCAAAATCCAAGCGTTTCCTTATGCTACACGATTTGTATATGCCAAGGGTCTTGATCTGATGATGGAATCTTTTGAAGAGTTCTGTAAGCAGGATGATGAATGGCAGCTGGATATTATCGGAGCCGGTGATCTCTGGAATCAGATTGTGGCGGATGCAAAGAGACGTGGTATTGAGGACAGAGTTAATTTTGTCGGTTATACAAATGAGCCGGAGAAGTATTATCTGAATTCTTCTGTTTTCCTTCTTCCGTCCAGATGGGAAGGATGGCCGATGGTTATCATGGAAGCCTTTGAATTTGTCTTCCTGTCATCGCATTCCATACAGGAGCGATGGATCTGATCATCGATGATGGAAAAACAGGATACCTGCCGGAAGCTTTTGATACAAAGAAATTTACAGATGCGATGCTGAAGCTGGCACATGATGAAGAACTCCGCAGAGAGATGTCCAGAAATGCAATCTGGAAATCTGAGGACTTTGCCATTGAGAAGGCAGTTAAAGAGTGGAATCGTCTTTTTAATCGTGTAATGGGAATCAAGACCTTTTATATGAAAAATGAAGAACAGATTCTGGAGTGCAGGGAGAAATATCCGCTTAGAACCAGCTATGCCGAGTTTGTAAAGGAATACCAGATAAGAGATAATACAATTCTTTATGAAGCTTTTGGCGGACGTGGTATGATCTGTAATCCTTATGCTCTGTTTTTGTATCTTCTTGAAAAAGAAGAGTATCAGGATTATACCCATATCTGGGTGCTTGAGGACTTCGAGGATAACAGAAAACAAATTGAAAAATACGAAAAATATCCGAACGTGCGATTTGTAAAATATAAATCAAAGGAATACTGTAAAGAACTTGCGACAGTGAAATATCTGGTAAATAATGTAAGCTTTCCAAGCTATTTCCTTAAAAGAGAAGGTCAGGTACTGATCGATACCTGGCATGGAACTCCTCTGAAGAATATGGGATTTGATATTCCGGGAGCAAATATTTCTCAGGGAAATACAGCAAGAAATCTGCTCAGTGCAGATTATATAGTTTCCTCCGGACCTTATATGACAAAGACAGCATACAAAGATTCGTATAAAATGCAGAATCTGTATGAAGGCACAGTGCTGGAAGAGGGCTTCCCGCGTAATGATAAGCTTTTTGACAGTGACAGAGCAGAAGTGATACAGGAACTTAAGGATTGCGGAGTGGACGTAAAGGAAGATAAAAAGATTATTCTTTATGCACCGACATGGAGAGGCGAACAATACAGCCGTCCGGATACAGATTTGCAGGATGTCTATAAGCTGATCAATGTAATGGAGAACAGTATAGATACAAATGAATATCAGATCTTTGTCAAGCTTCATCAGATCGTATATCACTATATGAAAGAGAATGCCATGGAACCTGGTGATGCGCAGACAAATTTATTCCTGCAACAATGGATACAAATGAGATTTTGTCAGTGACAGATGTACTGATTTCTGATTATTCCAGTATTTTTTATGATTTCATGCTGACAGGAAAACCGATTCTGTTTTATGTGCCGGATGCGGAGAATTTTGAAGATTACAGAGGTCTGTACTTCGGATTTGACAAACTTCCGGGACCGGCAGTGTCTACCCCTGAGAAGCTTGGTGAACTTCTGAAGGATCTTCCGGGAGTGGCTGTTTCCTGTAAAGAGAAGTATGAAAAAGCAAGAGAACAGATATGTCCGAGAGATGATGGAAAAGCATGCAAACGTATAGCTGAAGTCCTGCTTGATGGAAAAGAACCGGTAAATCCGATATATCTGAATCAGACAGATAAAGTAAAACTTCTGGTATATGCAGGAGATTTCAGTGATACACAGGAGACAGAAGCATTCTATGAATTTCTGAACAAAGTGGATTATGAGCATTTTGATGTGACGTTGATCGGGAATGGTGCAAAGAAGAGGAGTCTTCTGAGAAACTGGATAGTCTGCCAAAAGAAATCAGGGTTTTATACTGGAAGCGTTCCTACCCGGCTACGGACGAAGAATATGTATGTCATAAAAAGTTTATGAAATCTAAGAAAACAGAAGTGCCGGAGATGCTTCTGGATTTTTACAGGCGTGAGCTTCGCAGGATGATCGGAATGTCAAAGTTCGACTATGCTCTGGTATTTACTGATATGAAGAAGTTCTTTCCTGCAATGTCAGGGGCTCTGGATGTGAAGCAGATATTTAATATAGAAAACTGGCAGAATTTGTTGAAGTGTTAAAGCTTCATTAAAGCTTCACAGACAGATCAGAACCTCATTGGAAAGAGGTGGAAAACGGTATATTTTAAAAGATATGTAAGGCAGTCTGGCAGGTATTGGGCCAGGCTGCTTTTCTGAATACGGATCTTGAATTATCATTTTATGGACGCAGATAATTACGCATGGATTTCAGTGCATTTTTTTCGAGACGGCTGACCTGTGCCTGGGAGATGCCGATTTCCTGAGCTACTTCCATCTGCGTCTTTCCTTCGTAGAAGCGCAGTTCTATGATATGCTTTTCGCGGCTGTTCAGCCTCTGCATAGCTTCGCGGAGAGCAAGATTTTCAATCCAGCGTTCTTCTTTGTTTTTTTTTGTCACTGATCTGATCCATGACATAAAGAGTATCACCGCCTTCTGTATAGACCGGTTCAAAGAGACTCACAGGATTTTGGATAGCATCAAGGCATATACGATCATTTCTTTTTCGATACCAATTTCCTGTGCAATTTCGGTAACTGTAGGTTCTTTCAGGTGCTGCTTCATATAATTTTCGCGGGTATAGATTGCTTTGTATGCAATATCACGAAGAGAACGGCTGACACGGATACTGTTGTTATCCCTGAGATATCGCCTGATTTCGCCTATGATCATTGGAACTGCATAAGTGGAAAATTTTACCTGTAAAGTGGTATCAAAGTTGTCAATGGCCTTGATCAGACCAATACATCCGATCTGAAAAAGGTCATCGGCATTTTCGCTGCTGTTCTGAAATCGTCGTATTACGCTGAGAACAAGACGTAGATTTCCTTTAATGTACAATTCACGTGCCTGTTCATCGCCGTTTTTGATCCGTCTGAACAGTTCCGCTTTTTCTTCTGCTGTAAGAACAGGAAGTTTCGACGTATTGACTCCGCAGATTTCAACTTTGTTCAGTGCCATCTTATTGAATCCTCCTTATTATCTCTGGATGTAAACCGACTATTCGCAGATATGAGCCAGGATCCTCCGAAATCATTTCAGGAAATAAAAAAAGGACAGTGGCTGTCGAATAGTTGTCATATACTTCAGTAAGAATGATTCTCATATAGCAGTGGATTTATACTTTGACCGGGAAAATATAAAAAATATAGGTCCTTGACAATTCTCTGCGGTGAAATATCAGCCTTTATGGAAACATTTTTCTTCGTCTATTTTCACAAGGATGATATCGTCCCCGATCTGGCTGATACATTCCCAGGGAATGATATATTCATTATCACGTCCGAACAGGCAGCAGAATCTTCCGGGGCCTGGAAGTATAAGGGCAGTGAGTTGACTGCTTTTGCAGTCAAATTCCGCATCAATGGGACATCCGAGACTGCGGCAGGTACAGATATTAATTACTTCTTTTGCTTTAATTCACAGATTTTCATAAATCAGATACAGTCCTTCCGGTTAAAATCAGACTGTCGTGCCAAGCTTTCAGAATCTGATATGCGTTTGATAACAATTTATGTATTTTGCAAATTTATGCAAGTCCTTTTATTGACACCTTAAATAGAAATACAGTATAATAAAACTATATATAACTGTTTGTATTTGTGTTACTGAGAATGGAGTGAACAGTAACGTATTTGTAGCCGTTTAACCGAATCAAGTATATAGTACATAAGCAGAAAACAGTAATACGAATTAAAGGGGGACGTCGTATGAAGTGTCCATTTTGTAATCAGGATAATACGAGAGTAGTTGATTCCAGACCGGTAGAAGATACCAATTCTATCCGTCGCCGTCGTTTGTGTGATGCCTGCGGAAGGAGATTTACCACATATGAAAAGGTGGAAAGTATTCCGCTTACTGTGATCAAAAAAGATCAGAACAGAGAACAGTATAATCGCAGTAAAATTCAGTCGGGAATTCTGAGAGCCTGCTATAAAAGACCAATATCCATAGATAAGATTGAAGAGATGATGGATGCCATAGAGGGAGAAATCTTTAATACCGAAGAGAAAGAGATTTCCAGCACCAGAATTGGTGAGATCGTTATGGAACATTTGAAAGATCTGGATGCAGTTGCTTATGTACGTTTTGCGTCTGTATACAGAGAATTTAAAGATGTCAGTACTTTTATGGACGAGCTGAAGAAGTTTATGAATTAAATAAGAGTTCTGTGTGAACAGTAATGTATGAATGCTCTGTGTGAAAGGATTTACGGGCAAATATAAAGAGCCGACGAGAATAATATCCCGCCGGCTCTTTATGTGTATTTTTATGGGGGTAATTAACTAAAATAAATTAAACAATACCCTGAGCGATCATAGCATCTACAACTTTCTCGAAGCCTGCGATATTAGCGCCTGCAACATAGTTGCCTTCCATATCATAACGCTTGGAAGCATCATCAACTTTATGGAAGATATCAACCATGATCTGATGAAGTTTTGTATCAACTTCTTCTGCTGTCCAGGAAAGTCTTGCAGAGTTCTGGCACATTTCAAGTGCGGAAGTAGCAACACCACCGGCATTAGCTGCTTTACCAGGCATAAATGTTACACCGTTTGCCATAAGGTAATCAGTTGCCTCGCGGGTAGTAGGCATATTTGCACCTTCTGCAACATATTTGCATCCGTTTGCAATAAGATCTTAACAGCATCAAGGTCAAGTTCATTCTGAGTTGCGCATGGAAGATAGATATCACATTTGATGTTCCAGATACCTTTTCCTTCTGTATAAGTAGCGCCTTCTACGCGATCTGCGTATTCTTTGATACGTCCACGTTTTACTTCTTTGATATCTTTAACGATGTCAAGTTTGATTCCTTCCGGATCATAGATATATCCGTTGGAGTCGCACATAGCAACAACTTTACCGCCAAGTTCGGCAGCTTTCTCTACTGCGTAGATGGCAACATTACCGGAACCTGTTACGATGAGAGTTTTACCGGAGATTGTGTCGTTTTTAGCTTTAACCATTTCGTTCAGCATATATACAAGACCATATCCTGTAGCCTGTGTACGAATCAAAGATCCACCGTAGGAAAGACCTTTACCTGTGAGAACACCCTCGTATAATCCGCGGTTTCTCTTGTACTGTCCGTACAGATAACCAATCTCACGTCCGCCTACACCGATATCACCTGCAGGAACGTCCATGTCAGCACCGATATATTTGGAAAGTTCTGTCATAAAGCTCTGGCAGAATGCCATAACTTCTCTGTCAGATTTTCCTTTAGGATCAAAGTTTGAACCACCTTTACCGCCACCGATCGGAAGACCTGTAAGGGAGTTCTTGAAAATCTGTTCGAAACCTAAAAATTTAAGGATTCCCTGGTTTACTGACGGATGGAATCTTAAACCACCTTTGTATGGTCCGATCGCACTGTTGAACTGTACACGATAACCTTTGTTTACCTGTACAACACCTTTATCGTCTACCCACGGAACTCGGAAAGAGATGATTCTTTCAGGCTCAACAAGACGTTCCAGAATGGAAAGCTTGCGGTATTTCTCTTCATTTTTGTCGATTACGACTTTAAGGGAGTCTAAAACTTCCTTTACTGCCTGATGGAATTCAGGCTCATTTGGATTCTGTGCTACGACTCTTTCGTATACTTCTTCAGTATAAGACATTATGATTTCCTCCTCGTCCATCGTATAATTATTTTTTAAATCGACGTTATTATACACTAAAGTGTTACAAATGGAAAGAGCCAAATGAAAATTTTTTTATGAAAATTTTTGAACAAAATTTGTACTTGCGAAATGCCGACAAGTATGAGAAAATGTTAAAAATCATCCATACAATTTATAGCAATTTCTAAAAAATACAGTATATTTATAAAAGCTGCGTAAATTCGCACTGTGCGTTTCGGTTCTTATATTGTCATGTATCCGTAAGAAACTGCAAATGGAAGTTAAAAAACGCTCGCAGGACAGTAGTGCGTGAACAGTAAGCGGTAATCTGGTTTTTTATGTTCAGAAACAGAATATATAAGATGTAGACCGAAAGAGAAAAAAATGCTATAATATTTACAGAGATGTGCATCTGCAAATTGTTGCGATGACAGAAACGAGGAGGGAATCATTATCGAGAGAATTGTGAAGAAAGGAGATTTATTACATGGCGGGATTTAAAACCAAAGTAACACCTGAAATTGAAAATCTGACGGAGGTTTGCAAGGAACATACAAGTCTGGATCTTTCTCTGTATGCAAAATATGATGTGAAGAGAGGTCTTCGTGATATTAATGGAAAAGGGGTTCTTGCAGGCCTGACTCAGGTTTCTAATGTGAAAGCCACAAAGATTGTTGATGGCAAAGAAGTTCCATGTGCTGGAAGTCTTTCCTACAGAGGATATGATATCAAAGATCTTACCAGGGGATTTATCGAAGATGACAGATATGGATTTGAAGAAGTTACCTATCTTTTATTATTTGGCAGTCTTCCGGATAAGAAACAGCTTGCAGATTTTACACAGCTTCTGGCAAATCAGCGGTCACTTCCTACAAATTTTGTGCGTGATGTTATAATGAAGGCCCCGAGCAAGGATATCATGAACGGGCTTTCCAGAAGTGTGCTTACTTTATATTCTTATGATACCAACCCTGACGATACATCTTTGCCGAATGTGCTCAGACAGTGTCTGAATCTGATCAGTGTATTTCCGCTTTTATCTGTTTATGGATATCAGGCTTATAACCATTATATTAAAGATAAGAGTCTCTATATCCATAATCCGAAGAAAGAACTTACCACAGCAGAGAACATTCTGAGAATGCTTCGCCCGGATAAGAAGTATTCACATCTGGAGGCAAAGATCCTGGATATTGCGCTTATCCTTCATATGGAACATGGCGGAGGTAATAACTCTACATTCACAACTCATGTGGTTTCCTCATCAGGAACTGATACATATTCTGCGATTGCCGCAGCACTTGGCTCATTAAAGGGACCAAAGCATGGCGGTGCCAACATTAAAGTTGTCAGGATGTTTGATGATATGAAGAAGGAAGTTAAGGACTGGAAGGATGAAGACGAGGTCCGGACATATCTGAAGAGACTTCTTCATAAAGAGGCATTTGACCGGAAGGGACTGATCTATGGAATGGGACATGCGATTTATTCAGTGTCTGATCCGCGAGCTGAAGTTTTCAAGGCATATGTGGAAACTCTGGCAAGGGAAAAAGGCAGAATGAAAGATTATGCCCTGTATTCTATGGTGGAACGTCTGGCACCTGAAGTAATTGCAGAAGAGCGTCGTATTTATAAAGGTGTAAGCGCCAATGTAGACTTTTATAGCGGTTTTGTGTACAGTATGCTGGATCTGCCACTGGAATTATATACACCGATGTTTGCAGTTGCACGTATCGTAGGATGGAGTGCGCACCGTATGGAAGAGCTCATTAATGCAGATAAGATCATCCGTCCGGCATATAAGAATGTTCTGGAACCGGCAGTATATGTTCCTCTTAATGAACGCTGATCATAATGATTCAGTATTTCGGGGACAGCGTACTGTTAGACACTTATCGCTGATCTTGTTTTCAGAAAAATATAAATAAAGGAAATGACTACGGATGTTTAATTGCTTTTTTCCGGATGAATATCTGGATTCTACCTATGTGATAAACTTCGATGATCTGTATGCGCAGGGATACAGAGGACTTCTGTTTGATATAGATAATACTCTGGTACCTCATGGTGCACCGGCAGATGAGAGAGCATGTGCGTTGTTTGCACATCTGAAGGAACTTGGATTTAAATGCTGTTTTCTGTCAAACAACCAGTACGAGAGAGTTTCTTCTTTTAATGATGCGATAGGAGCGCAGTTTATCGAGAATGCACACAAGCCTTCAACAAAAAATTATATCAGGGCAATGGAACTTCTTGGGACAGACAGAAGTAATACAGTTTTTATAGGAGATCAGCTCTTTACTGATATATATGGTGCGAAACGCACAGGAATCCGGAATATTCTGGTGAAACCACTCAATCCGAAAGAAGAGATTCAGATCGTACTGAAACGATATCTTGAAAGAATTGTACTATATTTTTACCGCAAAGAGGAGGGGAATTCATGAACCATATTGTTATCATAGGATTTATGGGTTCAGGTAAGACAAGAGTAGGAAAACGGCTGGCAAAAGATTTCAATCTTCCTTTTGTAGACGTTGACCGCGTAGTATCAAAGAAGATGAACCTTACAATGAAAGAAATCTTTGACAGATTCGGAGAACCATTTTACAGAGCTCTTGAGACAACTGTGATCAAGGCACTGATCGATGATCCGGAACAGAAGATCATTTCTCTGGGGTCCGGTCTTCCGATGCAGGAACAGAATGCAAAATATATTAAAAAACTGGGAACTGTAGTATATTTGAAGGGATCTTATGCAACGTTGAAGAAGAGACTGGAAAATTCCAGCAGCAATCCTCTGATCGAGGGAGAAGACAAAGAAGATAAGATCAGAAAACTTCTTAAACAGCGCGATCCGGTTTATACAAAGTTTGCAGATGTTGAGATGATCACAGGAGACAAGCCATTTGAGGATCTGATTGGTCAGCTTGAAGAAAAATTAAAAACATGTGTAAAAATAGTTGAAAAAAACAGCAGAATATTATAAAATTAAATAAGAGTGTGTCACAAAACTGAGAAAAGCATGAGAGGGACACACACTTTGAACGGCTGTTGTTGTCAAAAGACACAGCATTGCTGAACTGTACTATTAAGGAGGAAATATAACTATGATTTCAGCAGGTGATTTCAAAAACGGTATCACACTTGAAATTGACGGAAACGTATGTCAGATCGTTGAATTCCAGCACGTAAAACCAGGAAAGGGTGCTGCTTTCGTAAGAACAAAATACAAAAACATTATTACAGGAGCAGTTCTTGAGAAATCTTTCCGTCCAACAGAGAAATTCCCGGCTGCACGTATTGAGCGTGTAGATATGCAGTATCTGTATGATGATGGTGATCTGTACTACTTTATGAACGTAGAGACATACGATCAGGTTGGTCTTACAAAAGATCAGGTTGGAGATTCTCTTAAATTCGTTAAAGAGAACGAGATGGTTAAGATCTGTTCCCACAACGGAAATGTATTTGCTATTGAGCCTCCTCTGTTCGTAGAACTTGAAGTTACTGAGACAGAGCCGGGATTCGCCGGAAATACAGCACAGGGTGCCACAAAACCGGCTACTGTAGAGACAGGTGCACAGGTTCAGGTTCCGCTGTTTGTTAACCAGGGCGATAAACTGAAAATTGATACAAGAACAGGAGAATATCTTTCTCGAGTATAATCAGGATGAAACCAGTTGTTTTTTCTGATTAACAGTTGTAAAGAGATAATCAGACTGCCATCGGTAAGATCCGGTGGCAGTTTTTATCTTTGATTGGAATAGGAGAAAAAATATGGAATACGTAACACTTGGAAAAACCGGTCTCAGGGTTTCCAGAATGGGCCTTGGCGGGATACCGATCCAGAAAATTGATGCGGAAGGAACAAAGACACTGCTGCATAAGCTAGCAGACCGGGGAGTAAATTATATTGATACAGCCAGAGGATATACGGTCAGTGAAGAATATCTGGGATATGCACTGGAAGGTATCAGGGACAGATTTATAATTGCCACAAAGTCCATGGCACGTACAAAGGAAGCCATGCTGAAGATATTGAGAAGAGTCTTCATAATCTTCGTACAGATCATATTGAATTATACCAGGTGCATAATCCGAGTATGGAACAGCTTGATCAGGTGCAGGCGGCCGGTGGTGCCCTTGAAGCACTGCAGGAGGCAAGAGCAGCAGGAAAAATCGGACATATTGGTCTGACCGCTCATTCTGTGGAGGTTTTTGCCCGGGCTCTGGAGCTTGACTGGGTGGAAACTATTATGTTTCCATATAATATTGTAGAGAGTCAGGGGGAAGAGCTGATCTCAAAATGTGAGGAGAAAAACATCGGCTTTATTGATATGAAACCTCTGGCCGGTGGTGCAATTGAAAATGGAACGCTGGCATTGCGTTATGTCTGTTCGAATAAGAACGTTACTATTGTGATCCCGGGAATGGCGGAAGAGAAGGAAATCGAGGAGAATATAAAGGCCTGTCTTGATGATTCCCCGTTAAGCGAGAAAGAACTGGAGGAAGTTCAGGCAGTACGGAATCAGCTTGGCACAAATTTCTGCCGCAGATGTAATTACTGTGCTCCATGCAGTGTGGGAATCGATATTTCGGGTGTGTTCCTGTTCGCAGGCTATCTTAACCGTTACGGGCTGGGAGACTGGGCAAGAAACCGTTACAGTTCTCTTGCGGT
>ENA-OQIO01000318-OQIO01000318.1-human-gut-metagenome-genome-assembly--contig:-NODE-318-length-26153-cov-1.999577_pt1 | contig 26153 bp, 37 predicted proteins | sample MGYA00242573_ERZ504737 | MGnify/ENA primary metagenome ERZ504737 (study PRJEB26092, sample SAMD00036203) | human gut metagenome | host: Homo sapiens | study: EMG produced TPA metagenomics assembly of...
ATCGATCGATGCTCAGACGTACGTAGCTGTACATCGATCGATGCTCAGACGTACGTAGCTGTACATCGATCGATGCTTTATTTAGTTTATACAATAAAAAATGAACTAGCACAATGAGTATATATATTATAAAATTATACCTATAGCATGAGGTACTTTATCTGTATTGATTAATTTAACAATTTTTCCATTTGTTTTATCTAATTGGAAGCTACTCATATCATCAGTATCTTTATTTACGACTAAAAGATATTGTTCATCTTCACTTAAGATAAAATCTCTAGGGTGCATACCACCACTGTTTATTTGTTGAATGATTTTAGGTTCATTTTCAAGGCTGATAACAGTGAGTAAATTTGCTCCACGAGTGGAGATATATATGAAACGATTATCTTTTGTGATACGAATAGCAGCACTAGAAGTGTTATCAAGTTTATCTTTAGGTAGTAGATTTAATTTTGTATTCAAAGTAAATTCTAGATTATCTACGCTAAAATCAAAAAATTCACTGCTTAATTCACTTACTAAATAAAAATGAGAATAATCATGATTAAATACACCATGACGAGGGCCTGTTTTTGCAGGGAATGTTAAAGTTTTTACTAAATCATAATCATTATTTATATCAAAAATACGTACTTGGTCAAGTAGTAAACAAGGAACTATAAGATAGTTTTTATATAATACTACTTGATGGCAACCAGCTTTGTTTTGAATAGATATTTGTTTGATTAATTTTAATTTGTTGTTGACTATTTGATAAACCATAACTACACCATCATGGTAATTTGCAGTGTAAATGAAATCATCATGATGTTTTACAAAACATGGAGAACTGTTTTCTAAAAGTATTTCATCTAGTATAGTTTTGGTAGAAATATCAACTAGAGCAATACCACTTTTATTGTTTTTGCTAGTAGTGATGATAAGAATATTTTCATATCTGTCAACACATTTTGCATCGTCAATACTCAAAAAGGATTGGATATCAGAAATTTTGCCAGAATTTTCTTCATAAGAGAATTGATATATTCCTTTTGTTGATGCAGTATTGTAAGTACCAATATAACCAGTTAGCATAAAATAAACACTTCCTTAATTTTATATTTAAATACTTAGAATAAATTGTATTTAATTGGCACAAGCCATTAATATACTGATTATATAGTATAAATTATAAATAAACAAGTAAGAGTCATATCTTTGGTATAAAAATTTTTTATATAACGATATGTTAAATTTTATTAAATCAAAAAATATATAAGAAAAATTAATAATAGATGTACTTGTATTTGAAAAAAAAATAAACTATACTAAATTTAAATCAGTGATATATATTTATATCTTAAGTATATATTTATTGATATAAAAAAATAAGGAGTGTTTTTTTGTGGAACAGATTAAACGTTACAAAGCAGTAATCACAGGCAATGTACAAGGCGTAGGTCTTCGTGTTTTTGTTGTGGACAATGCAAGTAAACTTGGTATTACTGGCTGGGTAAAAAATATGGCAGATGGAACTGTAGAAATGGAAGCACAAGGCAATCCAGATAAATTAGATCAGTTATTTGCTACTATAAAAAAAGGTAACTTTATTATTAAAGTTGATAATATTGATTACACAGAAATTGACTGTGTTGAAGAAACATCATTTATCATTAAATACTAATGATAAATGATATGAAAATTAAAGATGCGTTATATAAGGAATTATGAGAGAGCAATGTCGATAAACTTTGGGATGGAGATTATCGACATTTTTATTTTCCAAGAATAAGATTTATACATAAAAATTTTAGTGAATTTGATAATATATTGATAGATAAAAATGAGCTTTAAAAACTAAAATGATGCATAAAATTTATAATAAATTATGAGAAATCGTTGTCAGTATTGACGTATTAATAGGATTTTCGTTATAATTGATATGTAAAATATAGATGTTAGAACTTGCTTAAGGATAGTGATTTTTATGAAAATAAATAAAGTATTAGTTATACATGGACCAAATTTAAATTTACTTGGCACTCGTGAACCAGAAATTTATGGTAGTATGACTATGCAAGATATTAATGAAGATTTAGCAAAACAAGCTAAGGAACATAATATCAAAATAGATTTTTTTCAAAGTAATCATGAAGGAGCTATTATTGATACTTTACATAATGCTCGTGGGTCAATATGGCTATATTATTTTTAAATGCTGGTGCATTTACACATTATAGTATTGCTATACGTGATGCTTTAGCTGCTATTGATATACCTGTAATAGAAGTACATCTATCTAATATCCACAAAAGAGAAGAATTTAGACATCATTCTGTAATTGCACCTGTAGTTGAAGGGCAGATTTGCGGTTTTGGCTTAGAAAGTTATAAATCTGCGTTATTTATTGCTATTAGTAGACTACAAAAAGAGGATTAAATTATGTGTCAAAATAATCGTATAGAAAAACTTAGAAAAGTATTGCAGGCAAATTATTGTGATGCAATACTTATAAGTAAAGAAGAAAATTTACATTATTTTAGTGGTTTTACAGGTGATGATACATTTTTAGTAATCACTTTAAATGATTGTTTTTTGATTACTGATTCACGTTATACAAAACAAGCTAGTGAACAGACTTCATTTACTATTATTGAACAAAAAACTGGCTTACTTAGCAAAACTGTAGAGCTTATAAAGAAATTAAATATTAATAGTTTAGCATTTGAAGGCAATGCTTTGATTTTTAATCAATATAATTATTTAGCTAAAAATTTAATTGATATTGAAGTTGATTTTTCTACATCTTTAGATTTAACTGAACTTCGCATTATAAAAGATGAAAATGAGATAGAATTGATAAAAAAAGCTATTAATATCAGTGATGAAGCATATTCGCATATATTGAAATTTGTAAAAGCAGGTATGAGCGAACAGGAAATAGCGACTGAATTAGAATATTTTATGCGCAAATTAGGCAGTGAACGACCTGCATTTACTACTATAGTGGCTTCTGGTGTTAGAGGGGCATTACCTCATGGAGTTGCTACAGATAAGTTGATAAATAATGGTGAATTTGTTACAATAGACTTTGGTGCTGTTTACAAGGGATATCATTCAGATATTACGCGTACTTTTTGTGTAGGAAAAGCAAGTGATAGACAAAAAGAGATTTATGATATTGTTTTGCAAGCACAATTATTAGGGCTAAAAGAAATTGCACCTAATAAAAGTGGCAGGGAAGTTGATTTTCCTGTAAGAGAATATATAAAAAATGCAGGTTATGGTGATTTCTTTGGGCATGGCTTAGGGCATGGTGTTGGTCTTGAAATTCATGAGTTACCTCGTTTATCGCCACTTAGTCCAACAGATAAGCTTAAAGAAAATATGATAGTTACTAATGAGCCGGGGATTTATGTGCCTGACTTTGGCGGTGTTCGTATTGAAGACACTGTTTTAGTTACTGCAAATGGATGCCAAGCACTTACACAAAGTGATAAACGGCTTGTTGAAATAATGTGACCGCAATAATTGAGAGTCGGGTATTTCACATTATATAAATAAATTAGATAATATATTTTGGAGGAATGTTTTAATGATTTCCAGCAGTGATTTCCGTACAGGTCTTACACTTGAAATTGATAACGGTGTATGGCAGATTGTTGATTTCCAACATGTAAAACCAGGTAAAGGTGCAGCTTTCGTTCGTACAAAAATTAAAAACGTACAGACTGGTGCAGTTGTAGAACGTACTTTTAACCCTAATGAAAAATTACCAGCAGCTCATGTAGAAACTAGAGCTATGCAGTATTTATATGAAGCAGATGGTATGTACACTTTCATGGATAATGAAACTTATGATCAGATTGAACTTACAAAAGAACAATTAGGTAGTGCATTAAACTTCTTAAAAGAAAACATGGATATTAGCTTACAGTCTTTCAAAGGCAATATCATTGGTATTACTTTACCAAACTCTGTAAATCTTGAAGTTGTTGAATGTGAACCAAGCGTTAAAGGTGATACTGCAACTGGTGCTACTAAAATGGCAAAAGTTGAAACTGGTTATGAAGTTCGTGTACCACTTTTCGTTAACGAAGGCGACGTATTAAGATTGATACTCGTACTGGTAACTATATCGAACGTGCTTAATTAAATTAAAAAATAGGAATTGCATCTTTCTAATTTTGGAAAGGTGCAATTTTTATATTTTATTTTGATTTATAATTTTAAAATACTAGTTATTTTTTAATAACTTCTTAATGAAGCTGTTAGTTGTATATTTATGAATTTTTTGTTATAATTGATTTAATAATAAAAACTAAAACAATATAGACTGCTTTAGTTTCAAAGGAGGATTTAACATGGACGAAAAAAAAGGAATCAATAATGCATTAGGTACTATCCGCATTGCAGACGAAGTAGTAAGTATTATAGCAGGTCTTGCTGCTACAGAAGTTGAAGGCGTAGCAGGCATGAGTGGTGGTATCGCTGGTGGTATCGCAGAAATTTTAGGTCGTAAAAATTTCTCTAAAGGTGTAAAAGTTGAAGTTGGCGAAAAAGAAGCAGCTATTGATCTTTATATCATCGTAAAATACGGCGTACGTATTCCAGATATCGCATTAAATGTACAAGAAGCTGTAAAAGCAGCTATTGAAAATATGACAGGTCTTAGCACTGTTGAAGTTAATGTACATGTTCAAGGCGTTGGTTTCCCAGAAGATGTAAAAACTGAAGAAGTACGCGTTCGCTAAGTATAAGAAAGAGGAGTAGTATGAGCGTTATAAATCGTATCATCCTGTTCTTTTACGCTTTGGCATTTGGTGCAGTTTCTATTTTGACTATGGTATTATTCGCTAGATTTATTCCCGATGCTCAAATTTGGAATGAGTTCTTGTATTTATGTAGTCGCATGGAAACTGTAGTGGTTGCAGTAGTCATTTTTATTTGTAGTCTATATTTATTAATACAGAGTTTATCTACACATAGTAATGATGTATCAACAAATGAGGCTGTAATTGTGCAAGGGAAAATGGGAGAGGTTAATATCTCCTTAACAGCACTAAAAGATATGGCTGATAAGATTGCCCGTTCTATTACAGGGGTCCGTGATGTTAAAGTAAGATTGAAAATGACTAAGGCACCAACCAAAGATAAAACTTTAATACCTAATTTCAAGCTAAAATTAATTGTTGGTGAAGAAAGCAATATTGTATCAATTAGTGATGAAATAAAACAACAACTCGATATATATTTAAATAAATATATCGGTATTGAAAAGGCTAAAATTGATATCAATTGTAGAAAGCATATCTAATAATTCTACTAACAACAAAAAGCGCGTTGTATGAAGTTTTAGCTGAGGTGCACAATGAAAGAATATATTTTAAATTTTATCAAATATCAATTACATGAACATTGTGGTAGAACTATTGGTGTTATTTTAGGATTTATAATTTCTTTAGCTATACTTATATTTGGTTTATTCACTACTTTATTTGTAATAGTTTGTATGGGAATAGGTCTTTATGTAGGTAATTTAATAGATAAAGATGATGAGTTTTCAGATAATATCTTATATAAAATCCAAAAAATCTTACCACCTTATTCACGTCGTTGGTAAAAGGAGCTAGTTTTTTATATGAGTCGCAGACAAGCGAGAGAAATCGCATTACAGTCATTATTTCAATTAGATTTTAATGAATGTGAAGTAGATAGTGCTATTGAAAATGTATTATCACATAAAAAAACTTCATGAAGCTGATTGTGATTTTGTAAGAATATTAGTTAGTGGTACTAGAGAAAATTTAGAGTCTATTGATAAAATGATAGCGGAAAAGTCTAAAGACTGGAAAATCGAACGTATGTCAGGTATTGACAGAAATATCGTTCGTCTGGCTATATTTGAAATGAAATTCAGTTCAGATAAACTGGTGCCTAATATAGCAATCAATGAAGCTGTCGAATTAGCCAAAAAATTCGGTACAGATGATTCTGCCCGTTTTGTTAATGGTATTTTGGGCTCAATGATTAAATAACAATGTTTATTTGCCAGGCTAGTTACAGCCTGGCATTTTTATTTATATGAGGATATAATGGCAGGAAAAATTTACACAGTAAGTCAATTAAATAAATATTTACGACAACAATTTGATGATGATATTATTTTGCAAAATATCATGTTAAAGGGAGAAATATCTAATTTTAAAGTCCATTCTTCTGGACATTGTTATTTTACTTTAAAAGATAATTTAGCTAGTATAAAATGTGTAGCATTTCGTTTTAATGCTATGAAGTTTCGTTTTTGCTCCGCAAAATGGAATGAAGGTAATTGCAAGTGGATATATTTCAATTTATGAAAAAGATGGCTTATATCAATTATATGTGCAAAATTTAGCGCCTGAAGGTATAGGTGAACTTGCATTAGCTTTTGAACAATTAAAAAATAAATTGAATGATGAAGGTTTATTTGATAGTAAATATAAAAAACAATTACCTTTCTATCCTAAGCGCATAGGTGTTGTAACATCAAGAACGGGAGCAGTTATTAAAGATATTTGCCATGTAGCCAAAAGGCGAAATCCTTTGGTGAAGATCCTTTTATATTCTGTTTTGGTACAAGGCGAAAACGCAAGTAAGGAAATTGTTCAAGGAATAGAATTTTTTTAATAAAAAAATGTCCAGTTGATGTGATTATCATTGGACGAGGTGGTGGCTCACTTGAAGATTTATGGGCATTTAATGAAGAAAATGTAATTCGTGCGATATTTGCTTCAAAAATTCCTATAACTTCAGCAGTAGGTCATGAAACAGATTATACTTTATCTGATTTAGCAAGTGATGTAAGAGCAGCAACACCTTCTCAAGCAGCAGAATTAGCTGTTGTAGAAAAAGAGGCATTAGTAAACTATATTGAAAGTTTAAAAAGAGATTGTAGATATAAAGCATATAATCTTTTTTCAATCAAAGAAAATAAATTTAATTTATTATGGAAACATAGTATTTTTAGCGATAAAGAACGTTTATTGCAAAGTAGACAACAAGAATTAGATTTTTTAAATGAGCGTTTAAATAAAGTAGTAACTGATAAATACGTGAATAAATTTCATCAAATGGAAGTTATTGCCGAAAAATTAAAAGTATTAAATCCTCTAAATGTATTGCAAAGAGGCTTTAGCATTGTAAAACAAGATGATAAATATATAAAAAATATCAAAGATATAGATATGAATAAATCACTAAACATCGAGCTTAGTGATGGTACTGTTGAAACTAAAATTGTACAAATAAAAGAAAAATGAGGTTTTTCTCATGGCTAGAAAAAAATTAACTTTTGAAAATGCTATGGAAACTTTAGAAGAAATTGTAAATCAATTAGAAGCTGGAGATATTCCATTAAATGAATTAATAGATAAATATAATGAAGGTATGAAATTATCAGCTTTCTGTTTAGATGAATTAAATAGAGCGAAAGATGCTATATATGCAGAAGTTGATGTAAAAGATAATAAAATAATTGAAAAGAAATTAGATATAGAAGGTGATTATTAAATGATGAAATCCTACATGCAAAGAAAAATGGATTTAATAAATCAGCAATTAAATGAGATTTATACAGAAAATATGGCACTCAATAAAGATTTAGCTAAAGCTATGAATTACAGTTTAATGGCTGGTGGAAAAAGACTTCGTCCTATTTTAATAATGGCTGCTGCTGATGCTTTAGGCGTTGATGGTGAAAAATTCTTGAGATTATCAACATCAATAGAGTTCATTCATACGTATTCTTTAATACATGATGATTTGCCAGCAATGGATAATGATGATTATCGCAGAGGAAAACTCACTAATCATAAAGTTTTTGGTGAAGCTTTAGCTATTTTAGCAGGTGATGCGCTTCTCACTATGGCATTTGAAATAATTGCCACTGATAAAAATGTAGATGCAGAAACTAAAGTAAAAATTATCACTGAAATGAGCAAGGCTGCTGGTGCAGAAGGTATGGTCGGCGGTCAAGTAATAGATATGCAATCCGAAAATAAAAAAATTGATATACAGACTTTAAAACAAATGCATGCGGCCAAAACAGGTGCATTATTTTGTGCTGCTATTCGTTCAGGTGCTATCTTGGCTGGTGCTGATGAAAAACAATTAGCTAATTTGACAGAATATGCTCGTCAATTTGGATTGGCTTTTCAAATTACTGATGATATTTTAGATGTTGTTGGTGATGAAAAAACTATAGGGAAACCTGTAGGTAGTGATGAAAAAAATCATAAATCCACATATGTTACTTTGGGTTCATTAGGAAGTGCAAAAGCTTTAGCGCAAGAAGCTGTGGATAAAGCAAAAGCGTCTTTAGTAGATTTTGGCGAGAATGCTGAATTTTTAAGAGCTTTAGTAGATTATTTAATTACTAGAAATAAATAAACTAAAGAAAGAGTGTTATATATGAATATTTTAGAGCAAATACATTCTCCGGCAGAGCTAAAATATTTATCTGAAACTCAGTTAGAAATTGTAGCCACGCAAATTAGAGAATTGATTATAAAAACAGTAGCTCAAAATGGCGGTCATTTAGCTCCTTGTTTAGGAACAGTAGAACTTACTTTAGCTTTGCATAAAGTCTTTTCTTGTCCACGAGATAAATTTGTTTGGGACGTTGGTCATCAGGCATATGCACATAAAATTTTAACTGGCAGATTAGAAAAATTTTCCACATTGCGACAAAAAGATGGCATAACAGGTTTTCCAAATCGTTTTGAAAGTGAATATGATGCATTTGGTGTAGGTCATGCTAGTACATCAATTTCAGCGGCATTAGGTATGGCAGTTGCTCGTGATTTAGACAATGAAGATTATAATGTAATTGCTATTATTGGTGATGGCGCTCTGACTGGTGGCGAAGCATTTGAAGGCTTGAATAATGCAGGAATGTCTAAGCGTAAACTAATAGTCATTTTAAATGATAATGAGATGTCTATTTCACAAAATGTAGGTGCGTTATCAGAGTATTTATCACTTATTCGCATTGATGAAAAGTATAAACGTGCCAAAAAAGATATTCAGCGTATTTTGGGTAATATACCGAAAATAGGTGGTTCTGTTTTAAAAACAGCTAATTATGTAAAAAGATGGTGTAAAAAAATGCCATTGTTCCTGGTGGTATTTTTGAAGCTTTAGGTTTTAATTATATTGGAGCATTAAATGGTCATAGTTTAACTGATTTGATAAATGTTTTTGAAAAAGTTAAAGCAAATATTGATGGCCCAGTACTCATTCATGTGCAGACTAAAAAAGGTCATGGCTATTTACCAGCAGAAAATAATCCATCTAAATTCCATGGTATTGGTAAATTTGATGTATTGACAGGACTACCTATAGCTTCTAATAGCATTGTACCTACGTATACTGCTGTTTTTAGTAGAGCATTGATAGATTTAGCCGCCAAAAATAAAAATATAACAGCGATTACAGCAGCTATGCCATCAGGCACAGGCTTACAAAAATTTGCTGATGTTTACCCTAAGAGATTTTTTGATGTAGGTATCGCAGAAGAACATGCTGTAACATTTGCTGGCGGTCAAGCTTGTATCGGTAAACGTCCATTTGTAGCATTATATTCAACTTTTGCTCAACGTGCTTATGACCAGGTTATACATGATATATGTTTACAAAAATTACCAGTAGTATTTTGTTTAGATAGGGCAGGGCTTGTTGGTGAAGATGGCCCAACTCATCATGGTGTATTTGATATAGCATATATGCGTCAAATACCAAATATGGTAGTTATGGCACCAAAAGATGAAAATGAACTTCGTCAAATGGTATTTAGTGCAGTGGAATATAATTGTCCATGTAGCATACGTTATCCACGAGGTAACGCTTGTGGTGTTCCAATTGAAGAAGATGTAGAGATTTTACCTTTAGGCAAAGGCGAAATTTTACAAGATAAGGAAAATGCTACAGTAGCAATAATCGCTGTTGGTTCAATGGTAAAAGAAGCTATGGTAGCTAGTGAAAAATTATCATTAGAAAATATAAATTGTAGCGTTATTAATGCTCGCTTTATAAAACCATTAGATGAAGAATTAATTTTAAATATAGCTAAAAAAGTAAAATACGTAGTAACGATTGAAGAAGGTATTTTAGCTGGCGGTTTTGGCAGTGCTATTTTAGAATTATTAAATCAAAATAAAATATATAAACCAATAATTCGTATGGGTATACCAGATGAATTTATAGAACAAGGTACACGCAATGAATTATTGAAAGAATGTAAATTAACAAGTGAAGATATAATACAAACAATAAAAGATTTTGAAGAATAGAAATAGGTGTGAAGTTAATGGCAAAAAAACGTTTAGATGTGATGTTAACAGAACAAAATTTAGTATCTAGTCGAGAACGTGCAAAAACAACTATAATGGCAGGCTTAGTATTAGTTAATGGTCAAAAAATAGATAAACCAGGAACTATGGTAAAAGAAGATGCTGTTATCCGTGTTTTAGGTGATAGTATAGGATATGTAAGCCGTGGAGGTTTAAAATTAGCAAAAGCCATCAAAGAATTTAAATTAGATTTAACAGATTTAGTTGTAGCAGATATTGGCGCTTCAACTGGTGGTTTTACAGATTGTTCTTTACAAAATGGAGCAAAAAAAAGTTTTTGCTATAGATGTAGGCTATGGACAATTAGCATGGTCATTGCGTACAGATGAACGTGTAGTGAATATGGAAAGAACAAACATTCGCTATGTTACACCAGAAGATATAGGTGAACCTATAAACTTTGCTTCTATCGACGTAGCTTTTATCTCTTTAGATAAAGTTTTACCTGTAGCTAAAACTTTACTTAGCGATGATGGTAAAATAGTTGCTTTGATAAAACCTCAATTTGAAGCAGGAAAAGATAAAGTAGGTAAAAAAGGCGTAGTTCGTGAAGCTAGTGTACATGAAGAAGTAATCAAAAAAATCGTAGATTTAAGTACACAATTAGAATTTGTACCTAGAGAATTGACATATTCTCCAGTAAAAGGGCCAGAAGGAAATATTGAATATTTAATTTTATTAGATTTAGATAAACAACATCAAAGTAATATTGATGACAATTTGATAAAAGATATTGTACAAAAAGCACATGCACAATTAGATAAATAGGGGGACAATATTTAATGAGAATAGCTATTTATCCTAATGTAACTAAATCAGGAGCTGGGGAGATTTTAGAAAGAGTAATAAAATTTGCTAATCAATATAATATTGAATTATTATTACCGCCAAAAGAAGGTAAATTTTTCTATCATGAAGAATTAATCAATCAAAACATTGAAAAAGAATATATTGATATGGCGATTAGCATCGGTGGAGATGGTACTTTATTAGGTCTTTGTAGAAGACTAGCTAAAAATGGTATACCTGTATGTGGTATTAATATTGGACATTTAGGATTTTTAGCAGATATTGAACCAGGAGAAATTGAAGCCAAACTGACAAAAATCATCAATAGACAATATAAAATAGAAGAACGATTAATGTTGTCTGCATATATAAAAAGACAAGGGAAAATAAACTATATTGGCAGTGCTGTAAATGATGTAGTTGTAAGTAAATGCGGTGTATCACGTATGCTACATTTTGGTGTAGCTATCAATGATTATATGGTAACAAATTATAAAGCTGATGGATTGATAATATCAACTCCTACAGGTTCAACAGCATATTCTTTATCTGCTGGCGGGCCAATTGTAAATCCTAAAGTAAAAGGAATTATATTGACCCCAATATGCCCACATTCTTGCTTCATTCGTCCTATGGTTATTGATGAAAGTGAAAAAGTCACTTTGAATATCATCAATATCATTAGTATGACAAAGAGAAGTGTAAACTTAACATTAGATGGGCAAGAAGCGTTGATATTGAGCCAGATGATGAAATTATAATTGAAAAAGCGAATTTTCCAGCACAGATAGTTAGATTTGAAGATAAAAATTTCTATCAAACATTTATGAATAAACTATGTTTATAAGCGATAGATTTTTATTTTAAATTATAATAAAAGAGGAATTTTCCATGCAAAAGCTCAGTAATTCAATTCAGTTAGCACATTGCTTATTAAAAAATAGATTAAATGAAGCAAAAATAATAGTTGATGCTACAGCTGGAAATGGCAATGATACACTGTTTCTAGCTCAAAATACCTTAAATAATGCTCAGATATATGCATTCGATATCCAAAAAGAAGCTATAGAAAATACAAAAGCTTTATTAATAAAAAATAAAGATAATATAAATTTACCACTAGAAAATATATCATTTATTCATGATTCACATGAACATATTGATAACTATATACAGACAAAAATAGATATAGCTATCTTTAATCTGGGATATTTACCAGGTGGAGATCATAAATTCACGACAAAAGATGATACAACATTAAAGGCCATAGATAAAATCTTAAACAATTTAAATATAAATGGTTATGTTGCAATTGTTATGTATCCAGGTCATGAAGAAGGCTTAAAAGAGTATCAGTCTATAAACTATTTGTAAAGGATTTACCTAAAAAATCTTTTACAGTAGGTTGGTATAAAATGATAAATCATAATTTTAATGCTCCAGCATTATGTTGGATTGAGAAAGTTGGTGAATATGCATGAAAGCTACACGCCATGCAAGAATTAAGGAAATTATTGAACACTCCGTTATTGAAACACAAGAAGAATTAGCAAATGCTCTAAGAGAACAACATATAGTAGTAACACAAGCTACTGTTTCTCGTGATATTAAAGAGTTAATGCTAATAAAAGTTCCTACAGGCGATGGAAGATATCGTTATGCTTATCCTACAGATAAGGAATTGATGTATTCTAAAAATCGTTTATTAAATTTATTTAGAGATTCTGTAGTTGGTTTGAACTTCAGTGAAAATATCATTGTAGTAAAAACTCTTCCTGGTGCAGCTAATGCAGTAGCTTCTACTTTAGATTATGCTAAATGGCCTGAAATCATAGGTACAGTAGCAGGTGATGATAATATTTTTATAGTAGTAAAACCTATATCTGCTGTAGAAGATATAATGAAAAGATTACAGGATATGCTTAATTAATTTGGGGGATATTCATGTTAAAAACACTATCAATTGGAATTTTGCTTTGATTGAGCATGTACAAATAGATTTTGATAAAGGTCTTAATATACTTACTGGTGAAACAGGTGCTGGTAAATCTATTTTATTAGGTGCCTTAGGTATGGTTATTGGACGAAGAACAAATATTGATGCTATTCGCAGTGGTTGTGAATTTATGCGAGTAGAAGCTGTTTTTACTTTGGATAACAATTTAGTCAAAGATTTTTTAACTAAATATAATATCTTAGTTGAAGATGATGATTTAATCATAACTAGACAGATAAATATAAATGGTAAAAATAGCGTACAGATTAATAATTGTCATACGACAATGGCTATTTTACGCCAACTAGGTGAGTTATTAGTAGATATACATGGTCAACATGCTAATCAGGCATTACTAAAACCTATAAAGCAATTATCACTTATTGATATGTATGATGGCGATGCTATTCAAAAGCAAAAAGAAGTATATTTAGAAAAATATTATCAGTGGTTACAAATAAAACAAAAATTAGCTGATAGTAAAATAAATACACAAGAAATGGCTCAACGATTAGATATGCTGAAATGGCAAATTAATGAGATTGAAAATGCTAAATTGACTTTAGATGAAGATGAAAAATTAGAGTCTGAAATAAAAGTCTTAGCTAATGCAGAGAAGATATCATTATTGACACAAGATGCATATAAATTGCTTTATGAAGGTGAAAATGGTAAATTTGCCATTTTAAGTTCATTGAGTCAAGTACGCAAGGATTTAGAAAACTTAGCTCAATATGATGAAAATATGGCTAAAGTCCATCAAATATTAGATGAAGCTTATTTCCAAATACAAGATAGTGCAGATGAAATCCGCAATTATGGTGAAAGTATAGATTATAATCCTCAAAAGTTAGATATGATGCAATCTCGATTAAATGATATCGATAAGCTGAAAAAGAAAATATGGCAATACTATTGAGGAAATATTGAATTATTTAGCTAAAGCAAAAGAGGAATTGACCTATATTGAAAATTATGATGATAATCTTGCCAAATTAGAACAGGAATTATCTTTATTAGCAAAAGATGTATCCCAAGAACCTTAATTTTGCAATGAATTACGTCAAAAAGTGCCAAAGCTCTAGAAATGGCAATCATGAAAGAATTAGCTTCTTTATCTATGGCTGATGCGAAACTTGTCATAAATTTAACCTTGAATGATGATGATTTCACTGAAAATGGAGCCGATGATGTGGAAATTTTATTTTCTGCTAATTTAGGTGAAGATTTAAAATCCTTAGCTAAAATCGTTTCAGGTGGGGAATTGTCTCGTATTGCTTTAGCTTTAAAAACTATTACCGCAAAAAAAGATGATATTGATTTGATGGTATTTGATGAGGTGGATACAGGTGTTGGCGGTAAAACAGCTCAAATGATGGCTGAAAAAATTGCTCGCATTGCCCTATATAGACAAGTTATATGTATCACTCATTTACCACAGATTGCAGCGATGGCAGATGCTCATTTTTATATCAGTAAAGAGACTAAAAATAATAAAACCTTTACTACTATTGATGAAATTAATTATGATGCTAAACTCGCTGAAATTGCTAGAATGTCATCTGGCATAGATTTAACACAAGCTTCACTTGAAAATGCTGAAGAAATGTTGACTAATGCTAGAAAGCGAAAAGAATTATTACATTTTGATGAATAAATTCAGAGAAGGTGATTTTAAATGATTAAATTTAAATATTATGGACATGCTTGTTTCTTGCTTGAAACAGATAATGAAAAATTATTATTTGATCCATTTTTGACAGGAAATCCAGTAGCCAGTATTTCTGCTGATGAAGTAAAATGTGATTATATTTTATTGACTCATGCTCATGGAGACCATTATGGAGATGCTACACAGATTGCACAAAAAACAGGTGCAAAAGTTATTTCCACTCCAGAAGTTTTGACAAAATTACCAAGTGATTATGAAAATGTTCATGGTATGAATTTAGGTGGTTCTTTTACTTTCCCATTTGGTATAGTAACTATGGTTCCTGCATTGCATAGTGCAGGCGTAGAAGGTGGAATACCTTGCGGTTTTGTAATTAAATTCAATGATGATACTGTAGTTTATTTTGCTGGTGATACAGCTTTATTTAGCGATATGGCTCTTATCGGCGAAAAACAACAAATTGATTATGCTATTTTACCAATTGGCAGTAATTATACTATGGACGCTAAAGATGCAGCTAAAGCTGTTCAATTATTGAATGCAAAGCATGCTATTCCTGTTCACTATAATACATGGCCTGTTATTGCTGAAAATCCTGAAGCTTTTAAATCCTATGCAGAAAGTATTTCACATGCTAGTGTAGATATCGTGCCTGTTGGTTCATCTTTGGATTTAGTAAAATAAGATGGAAAAATTTAAATTAATCGTTATTTTAGGGCCAACTGCTGTAGGTAAAACAAATCTTAGCATAGCTTTAGCTCAAAAGTTATCCACAGAAATAATCTCTGGCGATAGTATGTTAGTATATAAGGGTTTTGATATAGGTACGGCTAAACCTACATTAGAAGAAATGAAGGGAATAGAACATCATATCATTGATATTTTAGAGCCTTGGGAAAATTTTAATGTAAGTGATTTTCATGATAAGGTTAAACCTTTAATTGAACAGATAAATAATGAAGGGAAAATTCCTATTTTAGCTGGCGGTACAGGCTTATATGTAAAATCCTTGCTTGAAGGCTATATTTTTAACGAAACTTCTGGCGATGTTGAATATAGGAAGCATTTAGAAAAACTAGCAAGCGAACACGGCAAAGAATATGTTTATAAAATGTTACAAGAAGTAGATCCACAGACGGCTCAAAGATTGCATATTAATAATTTCAATCGCATTATTCGTGCTTTAGAAGTATATCATTTAGGTAAAGAGCAGATTTCACAAAAAAATCATTATGAATTGACTGGTGAATTAATTTATGATGCCTATATTGTAGGCTTGAACCGCAGTCGTCAAAATCTATATGATAGAATTAATCAACGCGTTGATATTATGATGAACTGTGGATTTGTAGATGAAGTGAAATCTCTATTACAAAATGGTGCGAAGATTGATTGGCAATCCATGAAAGGAATTGGCTATCGAGAAATCGCTAGTTATTTAAATGGAGATATTGATTTAGATACTGCTGTTTATGAAATGAAAAAAGCTACTCGTCATTTTGCTAAACGACAGTTTACATGGTATAAGAAAATGCCATATATTTCTTGGTATGATGTAGAGCAATTAAACGAAGATGAATTGTTAACTACTGTATTGAATGACTGCAAGGCACATTTTAATATCTTATAATAATTGACATATAATTTTATTATTGAGATAATAAAAGCACTATAAATAAACTAATTAAATTAGTTAAGAAAAGAATTATATTTTAATTGGAGGACCCTTAAGATGCCAAACAAAACAATAAATTTACAAGATGTTTTTTTAAATCAAGTGAGAAAAGAAAATGTAGGAGTTATTATCCATTTAACAAATGGCTTCCAATTACGTGGAAATGTAAAAGGTTTTGATAATTTCACAGTTATTTTGGATTCTGCTGGAAAACAGATGATGGTTTATAAACATGCTATTTCTACTATTAGCCCTTTACAGCCATTGAAAAATTCTTTTCAAGATAATAAAAGAACAGAAACTGTTAGCGAATAATAATGATTTTATTAAATAAAAAAGCTCTTATTAACTTTGATTATAAGGTTAATAAGAGCTTTTTCTATTTATTGGTTAATTCAAAATAAGATTTGATGTATTTATTTGGTGTTGTATTTTTGTATTTACGGAATGTTTTTATAAAGTAAGATAAATCATTAAATCCACAACTATAAGCTATATCAGTGATGGATTGGTCTTTATCACTGATTAATTTACTGCAAGCACATTCAATTCGATAATAATTTAAATAGGCAATAGGTGTTTTATTAGTCATACTTGGAAAAATCGGCAAAAATACTTCGGTGATAATCCAGAAGTATTAGCTAAATCTTCTAAAGTTAATGGTTGACTATATGAAGTTTCAATAAGATGAAATACCTTTTTCAATTTATGAATGTTTTTCTGATTACTACTTATAAAATTTGTAAAAGATTTCGTATAGAGATTGTGTTTTAAAACTAAACCAAAGAAATTAAATAAACAGCCAAGTACGATAAATTCATATCCACTGGATTTTGTCTTCAATGCATCAAATATAGTCCATATGGTGCGGTGAATATCGGTATATTCATTATTAAAATAACTATTGATAATTAAATGATGTTCAAAAAATTTTTGAAGAATATTTTTATCGCCTACATTTGTTTCAAATAATTTCTTATCAAATACCATACATTCATATATAGTATTTTCTAAAAAAAGCTTTTCCTCCATGAACACAACCATCTGTGATAAAAATTATATCTCCGGCACTAGCTGTATATTCATTTTCATCTATAGAAATTACAATTTTTCCTTCTAATACACGAATAATCTCATATTGAATATGCCAATGATATGGCATGTTATAGCGTGGATGATGATTAGTTACATAATGATATTCTACAGGAAATGAAAAATTACCACGTTCTCTTTGTTCATTATAACTATCATGTTTCATAACTATTCTCCTAATAAATAAGATTTTATAGTACTATTATACTTATATTTCTAAAAATGTAAAGTTTCATACAATTTTTAAAAAGTGAATATTATTATATTTTTAGTGATAATATAACAAGCATTATTAATATTTAGTTGCTATAATTTAATCATCAAGTGAATAACAAACAAAAAGACATATACAAAATAAAAAAGATTTCTTAGGAGGAATTTTACAATGGCAACAAACAGATTAATTGGAGATTATCCTGTAATTGGTATCCGCCCTACAATTGACGGACGTAGAGGCGTTTTAAAAGTTAGAGAATCTTTAGAAGAACAAACTATGGGCATGGCAAAAGCTGCTGCTAAATTATTTACAGAAAACCTCAAATATTCTAACGGTGAACCTGTAAAAGTAGTTATCGCTGATACAACAATCGGTCGTGTACCTGAAGCTGCTGCTTGCGCTGAAAAATTTAAAAAAGAAGGCGTAGATATTACTTTAACAGTAACTCCTTGCTGGTGCTATGGTTCTGAAACAATGGATATGGATCCAAAAACAATCAAAGGTGTTTGGGGTTTCAATGGTACTGAACGTCCTGGCGCTGTATATCTTGCTTCCGTACTTGCAAGCCATGCACAAAAAGGTCTTCCAGCTTTCGGTATTTATGGACATGATGTTCAAAATGCAGATGCTACAGATATCCCAGAAGATGTTCAAGAAAAACTTTTAAGATTTGGTCGTGCAGCTGTAGCTGTTGCTACAATGAGAGGTAAATCCTACTTACAGATTGGTTCCATTACAATGGGTATTGCAGGCTCCATCATCAGCCAGAATTCTTTGAAGAATACCTCGGCATGAGAGTTGAATCTGTAGACGAAGTTGAAATTATCCGTCGTATGACAGAAGGTATTTATGACCATGCAGAATTTGAAAAAGCTTTAAAATGGACTAAAGAAAACTGCAAACAAGGTTTCGATAAAAACCCAGATTTCTGCCGTAAAACTGACGCTGAAAAAGAAGAAGCTTGGGAATTTGTTGTAAAAATGATGTGTATCATTAAAGACCTTTACAATGGTAACAAAAACTTACCAGAAGGTTGCGAAGAAGAACAATTAGGTCATAATGCAATCGCTGGTGGTTTCCAAGGTCAAAGACAATGGACAGACTTCTATCCAAACTGCGACTTCCCAGAAGCATGATGAACTCTTCCTTCGACTGGAATGGTGCAAGAGAACCATATGTACTTGCTACAGAAAATGATACATTAAACGGCGTAGGTATGCTCTTTGGTAAATTATTAACAAATACTGCACAGATCTTCGCTGACGTTAGAACATACTGGAGCCCTGAAGCAGTTAAACAGGCTACTGGTTATGAATTAGAAGGCGTTGCTAAAGAATCCAAAGGATTTATTCACTTAATCAACTCCGGTGCTGCTTGTATCGATGCTTGTGGTGAAGCAAAAGATGAAAATGGTAATGGCGTAATTAAACCATTCTGGGAAATGACTGAAAAAGACCAAAAGCTTGCCTCGATGCAACTGAATGGTGCCCTGCTGATAATGGTTATTTCAGAGGTGGCGGATTTAGCTCCCGTTTCTTAACAAATAGCGAAATGCCTGTAACTATGGTTCGTTTAAATCTTGTAAAAGGCTTAGGTCCTGTATTACAGATTGCAGAAGGTTGGACTGTAAAATTACCAGATGAAGTATCTGATAAACTCTGGAAACGTACTGACTACACTTGGCCTTGCACTTGGTTTGCTCCACGTTTAACTGGTGAAGGTGCATTCAAATCTGCTTATGATGTAATGAATAACTGGGGTGCAAATCACGGTGCTATCAGCTATGGTCATATCGGTGCAGACCTCATTACATTATGCTCTATGCTCAGAATTCCTGTATGCATGCATAACGTTCCTGAAGATAAAATCTTCCGTCCTGCTGCTTGGAATGCTTTTGGTATGGATAAAGAAGGTCAAGACTATAGAGCTTGCAAAAACTATGGTCCTTTATATAAATAATTAGAATATAATATAGATTAATTGGAGGAGCTTATTATTATGGCTTACGAAGAAATAAAAGAACAGATATGCGATATTTGTCATAAAATGTGGCAATTAGGTTGGGTTGCTGCTAATGATGGTAATATAACAGTAAAATTAGATGATGGCACTTTCCTTGCTACACCAACAGGAATTAGCAAAAGTTTCATCACTCCTGAAAAATTAGTACGTATTAATGCAGAAGGCGAAATTTTAGAAGCTAATGAAGGATATAGACCATCTTCTGAAATCAAAATGCATTTACGTTGCTATGCTGACCGTGAAGATGTAGGTGCAGTGCTTCACGCACATCCCCCAACAGCTACTGGCTTTGCTGTAGCTCATGTACCTTTAGATAGATATGATATGATTGAAACAGTAGTAGCATTAGGTTCTATTCCTATCACCCCTTATGGAACACCTTCTACTTACGAGGTACCTGAAGCTATTGCACCTTACATTCAAGAACATGATGCTGTATTATTAGAAAATCACGGTGCATTGACTGTTGGTTCTAATTTGGTGGAAGCTTATTACAAAATGGAAACATTAGAATTATTTGCTAAAATCAACTTAAATGCTTATCTTTTAGGTGGACCAAAAGAAATTTCTCGTGAAAATATTGATAAACTCATCAACTTACGCAGCTACTATGGCGTAAAAGGTAGACACCCAGGTTATAAACATTATAAAGAAGACTAATTATTTACGAACAGCCCAATATATCATTGGGCTGTTTTTTTATTTAAATTAAAACTAAAGATATATATAATTGTTGTTTATATTTATGATTTTGTTAGTTTATTTTGTTTTATGATTTTATATAAAAAATTTCAAATTATTTATTAAAAAGTGAATATTGTGCTATTTTTAGTGATAATATAACAAGATTTAATACCTAGGTGTTGATATAATAAGGTTAAAAGTTAACAGTGAGGAGTGAAAACATGAAAAAAGATGTTAAGGTTTTAGCCTTAGATTTTGGAGCTTCTAGTGGTAGAGCTATCATTGGTAGTTTTGATGGTGAAAAAATTTCTTTGAAAGAAATTCATCGCTTCACAAATGATCCTGTGATTTTATTAGATACTATGTACTGGGACGTATTAAGATTATTTCATGATATAAAGATTGGTTTGATTAAAGCAAAACAAGAAGGTGAAATAAAAGCCTAGGTATAGATACATGGGGCGTGGATTTTGGTCTTTTAAATAAAGATGGCAAACTTTTAGAAAATCCTGTTCATTATAGAGATGCTAGAACAAAAGGTATGATGGAAAAAGTTTTTGCTAAATTGGATAAAGATACTGTTTATAGCATTACAGGTAACCAGTTTATGGAATTAAATACTCTTTTCCAATTGATGGCATTGAAAGAAAATCAACCTGAATTATTGCAAAAAGCTGAAACTTTATTATTAATGCCGGATTTATTAAATTATTTCTTATCTAATGAAAAATGTACGGAATATACAATAGCATCCACAACTCAATTATTAGATGCTAAAAACAAAACTTGGTCTTCAGAAATTATTGAAAATTTGGATTTACCGAAAAATATATTCACTAAAATTGTTCAACCAGGAACAAAAATTGGTAAATTGAGCAAACAAATCAGCGAAGAATTAGGAATAAATGAAATAGATGTAATTGCTGTAGCAGGACATGATACTCAATCAGCTATGGTAGCAGTACCAACTCAAGAAGATGACTTCATATTCTTATCTTGTGGTACATGGTCCTTATTAGGTACAGAATTAAAAACACCTATAATCAACGAAACTTCCGCAAGTTTGAATATTACTAATGAAGGCGGAGCAGATAATAAAACTTCCTTCTTAAAAAATATCATCGGATTGTGCTCATTCAAGAAAGTCGCCGTCAATGGATTAGAGAAGGTAAAGAATATGGCTTCGGTGAACTCGAACAGATGGCTAGTAAAGTGGGCATGATAAATTCCTTTATTGATACAGATAATAAAGAATTTATTCCAGCAGGTAATATTCCAAAACGAATTCAAGAATATTGCAAGCGCACAGGTCAATACGTTCCTCAAAATGAAGCAGAAATCGTTCGTTGTATCGATCAGAGCTTAGCTGTTAAATACAGATTTGCTTTAGAACAGATTGAAATGGCTACTGGCAAAAAATATGATACATTAAACATCATTGGTGGCGGTATTCAAAGTAAATTATTATGTCAATTAACAGCTGATGTTTGTGGTAGAAAAGTAGTAGCAGGCCCTGTAGAAGCTACAGTAATGGGAAATATTGCACTTCAGTTAATGGCGTTAGGTGAAATAAAAGATATTAAAGAAGCACGCAAAATAATTGCTAATTCTGAAAATGTTACTGTTTATGAACCTCAAAAAGATGAAAATTGGGACGAAATATATAAAAATGTTAAGGAGAGTCTATTATGTTAAAAAATATTCCTAAAATATTATCACCTGAATTATTAAAAGTACTTTGTGAAATGGGTCATAGCGATAGAATTGTTATCGCCGATGGAAATTTCCCAGCAGAGTCCATGGGTAAAAATGCAATAGTAATCAGATGTGATGGACATGGTGTTCCTGAATTATTAGATGCAATTTTTAAAAGTTTTCCCATTAGATATTTATGTTGATAAACCTGTTAATCTCATGGAAGTAATGCCTGGTGATACAGTAGAAACTCCTATTTGGGATACTTATAAAGAAATCGTAGCTAAACATGATGAACGTGGAGCAAATGCTATCGGCAATATTGAAAGATTTGCTTTCTACGAAGAAGCTAAAACAGCTTATGCTATTATCGCTACAAGTGAAAAAGCTCTTTATGCTAATATCATGTTGCAAAAAGGTGTTGTAGTAGATTAATTATGTGATTTTTGTTCGTGTATAAATATTTAAGAGAGGTTTTATCATGGAAAATAATGCAAATACATTAAGTGAAAAAAATGTTGCAAATAATAGCAGCAGTATACCAGTAGTTCCTGCCCAATATAGAATTTATTTCTTCTTACTAGTATCTTGTTTTGCTCTTTGGGGCTTATTAAACAATATGACAGATAACTTAGTTCCTTCATTTGCTAAAATCTTTATGATTAAAGCAGTTGACTCTTCTTTAGTACAAGTTGCTTTCTATGGTGCATATGCTGTACTCGCTATGCCAGCAGCATTTATCATTAAAAAATATTCCTATCGTGTTGGTGTTTTAGTAGGTCTTGGTTTCTATATGATAGGTGCATTTGGTTATATCCCAGCTGCTATTTTGCAAAGTTATAATTTATTCTTAGTATCAATCTTTATCTTAGCTGGTGGTTTATCCGTATTAGAAACAACATGTAATCCATTCGTATTATCTTTAGGTGCACAAGAAACAAGCGTTCGCAGATTGAATTTCGCTCAAGCATTCAACCTGTAGGTTCAATGGCTGGCTTATTCTTAGCAAAATATATTATCTTAGCAAACTTGAATCCTGCTGATTTAGATGATAGACTAGCTATGTCCCCTGCTGAACTTTCCGCTATCAGAGATACAGAACTTTTCTGGGTATGTGTTCCTTATGTTGGCTTAATCTTAATTGCATTCATCATTTGGGTTATCTTCTTTAGAAGTAAATTAAATGATAAAGATGGTCGTGTAGCAATGACTGTTCCTCAAGCATTTGGTAAATTATTACAAAATCCTCGTTACTATTGGGGCGTTATCACTCAGTTCTTCTATGTAGGTGTACAAATCGCAGTTTGGACATGGACTATTAAATATATCATGGCTACAAAAAAATATCATTGAGCTGACGCTGTTAACTACTATATTTACGCAATGGTATTATTTATCGCTTGCAGATGGCTCTGCACATATTTAATGAAATACTTTGTTCCTGCAAAAATGATGGCAATTTTCGCTTTAGGCGGTATCTTATGTTGCTTGGTACAATTTATTTACCAACATCTGTATCTGTATATTGCTTAATTGCAATTTCTGGTTGCATGAGCTTAATGTTCCCAACAATTTATGGTATTGCTCTTCGTGGTCTCGGTGCTGAAGTAAAATTCGGTGCAGCAGGTTTAATCATGGCTATCTTAGGTGGTGCAATAATCACTCCTATCATGGGCTGGTTAGTTGACTCTAGTGCATTAAGCTTCATGGTTAGTGGTTTCTCCGCAGCAGAAGCAGCTATTAGAACAGCATTCTATTTACCTGTAGTATGTTTTGCAGTTGTTTTAGGATATTCTTTAGCTTTCCGCAAAACAAATGATTAATTAATAAATAATTTTGAAAGAGGGTCTTTTTGTGAAAAATAATGTTATAGCAATCAGTCGTCAATATGGTAGTGGCGGTCGTGAACTCGCAAATATTTTAGCTGAAAAATTAGGTTATAAATTATATGATAGACAAATCGTGCATATGGCTGCTGCTCAATTAGGTATTAGTGGCATGAGTGAAAGTCAATTAAAAGAATTTGAAGATAATGTGCCACCACTTTCTCTTAAATTCATGCCATTTTACATTTTTGGTATGAGCGGTGCTAAACCAATGAACCATAAAATGTTTGAACAAGAATCTGAAATTATTCGCCGTTTAGCTAAAGATGGTAATTGCATTATTCTTGGTAGATGTGCAGATGCTGTTTTACAAGGCAATGAAAATGTATGTTCTGTGTTTGTTTGTGCAAATGATGAATATCGTGAAGAACGCGGTAGAACAGTATATGATGGAAAATCTGTTATTGAATTAAATCAAGAAGATGCTAAAAGAGCTGAGTATTATGCTTATTATACAGGCAAAGAATGGGGAAATCCTAAAAATTATGATTTAAGTGTTAATACTAGCCATAAATCCCTTGAAGATATTGCAGATGTAATTATTGAATATATCAATAAAAAATAAATCCCTCAATAAAGAAAAAAGATAGACAGAAGATTTTCTGTCTATCTTTTTTATTTAGATAAAAAATAAAGCTTCTACAAAAGCGGTCAGTAGAAGCAAGTATTTTAGGGATTAATGTAGTTTGTTACTATTATATTTTTATATTTATCTAGTTTAATTATATAGGGATAAATATTATTTTGTCAATATATAATTAAGTTAGATGAGAATATTTTTTATTAATAATGAATTGTCAATCCAAGTGCGACAATTCTACTTGCTAGGGCAAGTAATAATTACATTAACTATGAATACTAATGATAAAGGTCTTAGAATTAGTGCTGATATTATTGATACTAATAATGGTACAGATGTATATAAACTTATTAAACGTGGTGATGTAAACAAGATGAGTTTTGCTTTTACTGTAAAAAGTGAACGAACTGAAGTTGATAAAGAAAATAAGATTTATACACGTACAATAACTGCTTTTGATAAAATTTATGATGTGGCGGTTATAGATTTTCCAGCATATGACGGAACATCTATACAGGCACGAAGTAAAGAATATTGACCTAAAAAAAGATTTACAAAAAAAGCAAAGAAGAAAAAGATTATTGCTTATGACGTATTTATAAAAGGGTTTTGTGTTTTATATTGCAAAAATCACAAGATAATGCTATACTAAATATAGAAACAGTGAAGTTCATTATAATGCACAAAACCCTTAGGAAGTGGTAGTTCCTAAGGGTTTTTACATTATTACGCTAATGCTGGAGCGTTAGGATAGTTACTCAAAAAAGTGCTTATCTATCCATTTGTAAATGAAATAAGAGATTACATTTACCATAATAAGCACAACAATATCAGTGAAGTTCATTATATGCACCTCCTCTCTGTTACCAGATTGGAGTTGAGTAACGAAAATAGTATAACATAAATTTATTAGTTAAGCACCTAAGAAGGTGCTTTTTTGTACCCATTTTTAAGATATTTAGAAAGGAAAATACAACGAATAAACGATTAGAAGAAATTTTACAAAGAAAAGAAGAAATTCGTTCTTTATTAGCTGATGAAACAAATAAAATTTAAATTTTGATGAACTTGAAAAAGCAGTTAGAGACTTAACGAAGAAGAAAAAGAAATCTCTACAACTACTAGTGAATGGGTAAGAGCTAGAAATACAGGATTCCTAGCTCTTATAGATAGTGCTAATAATAAAATTCTTGATGAAATTGAAAAATCTATAGTCAGTACCACACGTAAAACGTGTGGCTTGCACAAGCCTATAAGGCTTTTAACAATAGCCAGCGCCTAAATGACGCTGGCTTTCTCTTCGTTCAAGCCATTGTGCACTGATTACTTAACAATCCCTAAAGATCATTTAATTCTTTTGTGCTTATTTTATCCATCATTTTATCATACGTATCTTGTTCTCTTATATATTTCGCTATTGTTGCTTCATTTAGTCCTACTGTCGATACATAATATCCTGTTGACCAAAA